>Ga0315904_10001531_pt1 | contig 36923 bp, 22 predicted proteins | sample LakEriMetagenome_6_FD_203529 | JGI IMG/M metagenome (GOLD analysis project Ga0315904, IMG submission 203529) | Freshwater fungal communities from buoy surface, Lake Erie, Ohio, United States - Buoy 12 MA120 | ecosystem: Environmental > Aquatic > Freshwater > Lake | place: USA: Lake Erie, Ohio...
CCGGCGGAGACGAGGGAGATGTCATCACTCCGCAGGTTCTGAAGATAGAACGAGACGTCCGAGATATCACGTCCGGAAATGATTCGCGAATGCTTGGGGGAGAACAGCGTGAGGCCGGTGATGTCACCGCCGAGCGTTTGGATTTGAAGCGGGTTCTCATCGTTGCCGCGAAGCAGGCGGCTGTCATGGAGCGCGGCCTGGGTGCGCGCCGAGACCGCCTCTCCGGTGAACGATCCTGATTCGAGTAGCGAGCGGTTCACCTCATCGAGGATACCGAGTCCGCTTTGGAAATGGGCGGTTCGTTCGCGCCCGGCGAGTGTCTGGTATCCGAGCGGATTGAGATGGGACGGGATGGCTCCCGCGGGCGCGTCCGAGAGGTTGACGGTGGCGGACGACCAGACCATGACGTCGGTGTTGTTGAAACGGCCTGTTCCGACCGGATTCAGACCGATGACGGATCCCGAGGCGGCGAGTTCGAGGGTGCCGCGCGGCGAGGGAGCGAGCGTGAGATCGCCGGCCAGGCGGATGTCGCCGCCCATGGCGGTGCTTGAAAGGCTCGGCACCGCAAGGTCGAAGACCCGGCCGAAGTTGTTCAGACCGAGTTCCGACAATCGGAGCCATGGCTGATAGTTCGACGCATTGAGCGCGGATCCCACGCCATTGTAGAAGAGTTGGGTCTGGTACCAGAGTTCCAGCAGGTTGCCCGGAGAGGCTCCGAACGGAAGGTTGATCTTGGTGCGGTGGGTGACGCCGCCGCCGAGGGAAACCACGTTCACGCGGGCATCCGCCGAGAACGTGTTGAAGTGGGTTTTGTACCAATACTTGTTGTTAAGCCCCTGCGGGAGCATGAAGGGATTGGCGAGCGGGCCTAACAGGATGTCGCCAGAGGCGGTCACGTCGAACGAGGACTTGCCGAGGAAGAGCGTCGTCGGCATCCAGGTGAGCGGATCGTAGGGAGCGGTGTCGTTGAGGACGTCAAGCGATGGCGAGCGCGCCGCGTTGGTGGTGATCGCACCACCGGCGTTGAGTGTGCCGCGGCCGCGTTCGACATAGTAGATGCCGCCATCGATGTTGCGCCCGCCGCGGATCTGGATGTCACCCCCGCCGAACTCGATCATGCGGTTCCCGTCAGGTGCGAGGTTGATGAATTCCGGCGCGCCGGCAACGCTGCCGAAGTCCGGGTTTTTGACGCGTCCGGCCATGCGCGCGTTGGTCGGAGCCACGGCATCCATGTTCACCACATCGTTACCGGCAGTCATGGAGATGTCGCCTCCGCCGAGGGTGCCGACGCTCTGGAAGAAGTTGCTGTAATCAATCCACCAGGCGGTCGAGGTGGCCTGATCATTGATGTTGGTGGCGTTGTTGACGGTGGGATTGGAGCCGAAGCCGCCATTGGAGGCGAAGAGGCCCGTCGTGGGATCGACGAATCCGCGGCGGAACAGCCAGTTGGTGGGCATCTGCCTGCTCGAGTGCACCGTGAGCACGCCGTTGACCAAGGTGTAGCGTCCGATATTCCTTGCGGCTTCCAGCGAGATGTTGCCACCGGCCATGGACCACGCGGGGGCGTAAAGTTGCTGGATGGCGCCGAGTGTGCCTGTGACCGTCTGGCTCGGGTGGCTGCCGACGCTGGTGGGAATGACCGGGATGAAGAAGTCGTTTGCCTCGAAAATCCGTGTCGGGTCCGGCAGGGCGACGCCCGCGGTGTAGATCGACGAGAAGGTGTTGCGCAACTGGACGTCGCGGCCGGCGCTCACGGTGATGTCGCCGGTGCCGGTGCGGATCACTTCGAAACGGTTGCCCCTGTTGGTGTTGTTGCTGGAGATGCGGATGCTGTCGGCGGTCTGGCCGTTGGGGCCCGTTGCGGCGGCGTTGCCGCTGCTCAGGGTGTTGGGGACGGCCGGGTAGAATTCGCCCACAAGTACGGACCCTTTGTCCGGTTCCAGTTCGTTGGCGGACATGACATCTCGGAAATCTCCGGCGGTGAGATCCGCTCCGGCCGTGAGCCGGTAGGACCAGGACTGGGTGTTGACCGGCAGCGAGTCCCGAATGGTGGCCAGCGGCGCCAGCCACATCAGCGAGTGGCCATTGTCGGCGAAAACCTGGGGCGAGCCCTGGGCGATGGGAGTGAATCCGTCGCTGAGAGTGTTGTTGAAAACGAGATCACCGGCAGCGCGCAACGTGAGGACTCCCGGCGCCGAACGCGAGCCGTAGCGGAAGCTGGAGAGGTCCCAGTCGGCCGTATGAAGGGCCTCGGCGCTGGTGATGCCGCCCTGGATGTTGTTGGCCTGTCCCAATGTCAGATCGCCGGTCGGATTGATGATTTCAACGCCCGGTGCGAGCACGAGAACCTGGCCGAGTGCCGCGGCCGTTGGGTTTCCTGAAAGCAGGCGGTTCGTCATCGCCGCCTCGTTCACACCCAGTGTCCCGGGCGCGCCAATCCAGGCGCGGGAGTCCGCGTCGATCTGGTTGCGCAGCGCGATGTTGAGCGTGCCGTTGGCGGGCTGATAGATGCGGTAGCCTTCGGCGAGGATCGATGAAGCGCCGATGATCGAGCCACCAATCGAGGCAACTCCGAGGTCATCGGCCGTTCGCGGGGCGCGCAGATGCAAGGTGCCGGAGAAACGGCCGAGCGATGCGCTCGAACCGTTGTCGAGGTGCGTTCCCGCGACATAATCGCGGACGCCGAGGTTGATCGTCGAACCGGTCTCGATGGAGAGCATGGCGGCGGCATTGGCGATACCTCCCGATGACGTTCCCGCTTCGAGTCGGATCGAGCCGCCTTTGCCGGCGCTGTTGAACGATTCGGCGGCCACGGTGAGGATCGCGCCATTGGCGACGGTCAGGTTGTCGCGCGCCGCGAGTGAGATCGATCCGCCGGTGGTGCCGGAGCTGTTGATGGTCCCGGTGACGAGAATCGAACCGCGGTCGGCCGCGAGTGAAAAGGCGTTGGCGGTGACGAGTCCGGCGATGTTCACGTCGCCGTTGCGGACACGGAAGTCGAGTGACTTGCTGAAGCCGCCTTGTCTGAGCACGTTTTCGATGGTGCCGAAAGAAGCGGCTCCGGTTTCATCGAAGCGTGAAACATCAAGACGGAAACGGCCCGATGAGAATCCTTCCGTTGCCGAGCCGCTTAGCGTGCCGAGGCTCTCGAAGAGGCCTTGGGGCGTGAGCGCCTCGAAGGTGCCCGCGTTTCCTCCACCGGCAGCGGCGGCGACCGAAACAGTGGCTCCGGACACGATGGTGACGTCCCCCGCCCGCGCTTCAAGACGGATGAGACCTCCGTCGGAATAGCGGATCAGATCATTGAACGCCTTGGCGGATCCGGCGGTGGAAAGGGTGCCGCCAATGCGGATTTCACCACCGGTTGCCGTAAGTGTCAGATTTCCGGAGGGCAGCACAATCGAGGTGTCCGCCTCGATGGATAAGGCGGTGAGCGAGAGGCGCGCTCCGAGTTGGTCGGCGGTGGAAGGAACCGATCCGGCGGGTGAAGCGAAGCGCATCGCACCACCGGCGTTCATCGCGAAGGCGGAACCGGACGCACCGGTAACCAGCGGCGCGCTGGCGGTGATCGATCCGGGAGTGGTGAACGAGCCCGATCCCTCGGTCACGATTCTCTCGCTGGCATTCAGACTCAGGTCACCAAAACCGGAGAGATGGAAGGCGTTCGGTCCGAATGTGATGGTCTTCGCGTTGACCGCGAGACTGGAGTCGATCCGGGTGCTGGAGGCGGACTGCGCGACGTTCAGGTTGTTTTCCAAACGGACCTGTCCTGCGTTGATTCGGACCGTGCCGCCGGTGTCGTATCCGCGGATGCCGCCGGCGAAAAGGTTGAGTGATTTGAGATCGGACGAGCCGAATGTTCCCGCTCCGAAGAAGTCGATGGTTTGATAACTTCTCAGCGTGAGGTTCTCCGCCTGCAGGGCCGTGGCAAGTGAATCGCCCCGCAAGGTTAGTCCGTCGGTGATGGCTGGCGCGTTCGCGCCGTCGAAGGCCACTTGGATGAGTCCGCTGCTCAGCGTGAGATCATCCGCCTTGAATGAGACGCTGGAGGCGAGGCGGGTCGATCCCGATGAGTCGCTGAGAATCGAGGCTCCCGCGATCACCACCCGTTCGCCGAAGCTTGCGGTGGCGGTGTTTGCGGTGGTCGTGCGGCTGACCGATGCCGACGGATCGGCGCTGGCACGGACCAGTGCTCCGTTGCCGGAGAGGCTCAGCGAACCCGCTCTGAAGGGCACGGAATCGTTGGCGCGCACGGCGCTTCCGGCGGCGAGATCAAGCGACTGGCGTGATGCGAGAATGATGTCGGACGCGACGAGCGCCCTGCCGCTGTTAGAGACTGAGAGCGAGTCGGTGCGCACATCAAGCACCGTGGTCCCGGTATCGGTCGTGCGCCGGATGCCACCGATGGCCAGCGACCCGACTTTCCAGGAGTTGAGAACCTTGGTGGAAAGGGTCACGCCGCCCGTTGCCGAGGACTTGGCGTTTCCGGTAGTGAGGCGGATGTCGGCAAAGCTGCTGATGTCCACGGTGGTGGAGAGCCCGGGTGATTCCGAGAGCAGTTGGCCCGCGAGGCGCAGGCTCTCGTTGCCGTGGAAGACCGCCTTGCCGCCGTCGTTGGGAAGTGCCTGCGGCTCGCCGCTGTTTTCGGAGATGTCGGCGATGAACTTGTTGGCGGTGAGGAGTTGATACTCCACCCGCTTCGACAGCACCTTGGCGGGCGCGATTTCGAACATCGACCACTGCGGCGACAGGGCGTCCGGGGCGAGAGTGGAACCGAGGCGGCCCTTGACCATGAAGGCTCCCTCTGAAGTTTTGATTGTTCCGTTCACAGAGCCTCCGGACTTCGGTGTGACCAACAGCGCTCCTGGCAGCAGGGCGTAGCGTTTCGGAAGCAGGACATAGGTGCCGGCCGCGAGCGCCTTGCTGCCCTCGACGGTGATCGTGTCACCAATCGAGAGACCGGCGGTGGAAAACCCGGGATCTCCACCAAGCTCGCCTGCGCGGGTGCCGGTGTTGAAAGAATTCTCCGGAATGTACGCCGGACCACCGACGGGCATGATGGCGAACGCTTCCGCGACCTGGGTCCAATAGCGGCCGATGGTCGGCTGCTGGCCGTTGTGGGCGACTCTCGCCGACCAGGTCTTTCCGCCGTGAGTGACGAGGTCTCCCGCGCTGTAGCTGGTGCCGGCTCCCCATGCCGAGGAGGGACTTCCCAACAGATCGACGCTGCCACCGCTGCCGAGAATCCAGCGCGACGCGAGCAGGTCGCCGCCGCCGCGCAGATCGACCTTGGCACCGGATTTCAGGGTCACGCCTTTCGCTGTTAGATTGACGTATTTCCCGGGCATGCCCGCGAGGGTGATGTTCACGCCGCGCGGGTCCACCCAGCTTTGTCCGTCAGGACTGATGCCGAAGGGAGCGAGCCAATCGCGGTTGTCCTTGCCAAACGCGGCGGAAACGGAGGTCACCGCGCCGTTGCCGACGACCAGTGACTCGGTGACGGGAACGGGTGCCTTGTTTCCGACGACCAGATTGAAAGGAGTATCGAGGTCCGCGTCGTCCGGATTCAGATCGGTGCCATCCCAGCCGAGGGTGATGGTGCCCATCGGTGCGTGCAGGAAACCGGTGTGGCTGATTTGCGAAGCATACACTTCAAGTCTTCCGCCGACCGAGAGCGGGACGTCGGTAGGTTTGCCGGAGGTGCGGATGGTAACCTTGCCCGCACCTCCCGCCGGGTCGTATGCGAAGATCGAAAAACTCGAAAGCGTGGTCGGATAAACGCGCGCGGCGGTGAGGGTCAGTTCGCCCGCGACGCTAAGGATGCCGTTGCCGCGGATATCTCCCTCGCGGGAGGTCAGGGCGGTGCTGCCGATGTTGAGAGTGGCAAGCGTTCCCACGTCGATCAGACCGGCGTTCAGGGACAGGGTGCCGCTCCCGGCGGTGGGTGCGAACTGGTGGAGCGGCGTCGTCGGGGAGGGTGCGATCTGGAACGGCTGAATGATGTCTCCGGGATTCGCGGGAGGACGGAAATCCTGGCCGACCGCGAGATATGCCGCCGAAACGCGCACGCTGTCGGTGGCGCTGATGACGCCGCCTGCGGCAAGGCGGAGGCTGCCGGGAACGCGCAGGTTGATGGGGCCTTCGAAGAGAATGTTGCCGCCGTAGGGAACGATCGCTCCGCTTGTGACATACTTGCCGCCGAGTTCCAGCGAGTGGAAGCCGCCCTGCTCGAAGCGTGTCAGCGAGAAGTGACCGAGATTGGCATAGGTCTGTCCGTTGCCATCGAGAGGCGCGCGGCCGACGCCGATGCCGGCGGCGGGATCGAGGATGACATCTCCGCTTTGGCGGACCACCAGATTGATGTCCGCTCCGGTGGCGGTTTCCCCGGAGTTATAATATCTGCCTGATGAGATCGAGAGTGTTCCCGCCACGGCGCCGGTGCCGCCGGACTTGCCGCGCAAGGTGGCGTCGGACAGCAACATTTGCGAGCCTGTGAGGTCGATCAGTCCGCCATTGGAGTTGATGGTGGTGGCAACACCTTTGGTGGCAAGGGGTTGCTGGAGAAGCCCGCTTGACGGATAAGCTCCCGCGAATGCGTCCGACGCGAGTTGCGTGGGCGCGAGATCGAGTGTGTCAGAGGTGCCGCTGACATCGAGAACCGCGCCCTTTTCCGCGATGATGTTGCCGGAAACCGTGATGGTTCCCCCGGCGAGGACTCTGCCTGTATTGCGTCCGAAGGTGTCTGGAAGGAGAACGGTGGCACCGCTGGCGTCGAGTCGGGCCTGCTTGCCGATATGGACGGTGGCCAGGGCATGGCGAACGGATTGCCGCTGCTCGGAAGTCAGCGGGAAGGCACCCGCGCCAGCGACCGAAATGCTTCCGCCCGGAGTCGTGACGGAGCCGAGTAGAGTCACTGTGCCGCCCTTGAAGGAAACCGAGCCGCCCGGATCGGTGATGATTGAGGAACCTGCCTCCATGCGGACGTCTCCGCGGATTTCCAAGGTATCGAGGGTGAATGGATCATCGGCTCCCAGGGCGGTGAACGACAGCTTGACCGGAGAGCGAAGACCTTGTGCGGCGGTAACCCTTTCGAGGACGATGCGGCCATCGGATTCGCGGCGGGCAAACAGGCTTTTCACCACCGGTGCGATCACCGTGCCCGATGCGATTCGCACCGCCGGATCGTAACTCTCGGTGAGCCCGGGCTGGGGCGTTGCGTCGGAAGGCGCGCCGATTCCTGTTAGATCGAAGCGTCCGAATCCGCCACGGCTGAAAAACCCCGAGTCGAGATGCAGCGCGCCATCCACGGGTTTCGATCCGATTTCGATCCGTCCAGCCTGGATGGCCAGCGAGCCGGCGGCCGCTCCGGAAAAGCCTAACAGACGCGAGCCGAGCTTCAGGTCGCCGCCGGTCACACCGGCGAAGCCGGGATCGTTGCCGGTGGCGATGGCGATTGTCCCCGCGTTTCCGTAGGTGACGGTACCGCGATCCGAGACGCGGGCCGAACCTGAAACGTCAATCTTCGACCCTGCGGCGAGATCGGCGGAGAACGAGCGCAATGAAATCGAGCCTCCGGATGTGCGGATGGAAGTTCGCGCCAGCGATGAAGCGGCGTGGCGATCATCGGTGAAAAGTCCGGCGGCCGAGAGGACCGCGGACGCGCCGAGCCGGATCACGCCACGGCCCTCAACCGGCTGCGGAAAGGGAAACGCGGGCGAGGGTGTGATGAGATTGTATTCCGCGATGAACGAGGGAGAGAGGTTCAACGCGGTCAGGTTGATCGTTCCGCCGGGTGTGACGATGCCGCCATCGATCGTCAGATTGGCTCCGGTGAGTGATACGGCGCCTCCGGGTCTTGTGGCGAGAGCGACACTTTCGGGAACGGTGATGGTTCCGTCGGGATTGAAAACCTCAAGCGATGAGAAACCATCTTCATCCAGCAGTTTGGAGGAAAGCGCGACCGACTCGACGCGCTCCGTTGGCAGCGGCTGGGGCGAGCCATTGGCAAGAGCGAATTCCGGCCCGTCGAGTTGGGTCCTGCCGGACGTGAAACGGACTGCCGGAGGTGTGGGCGAGTGGTTGACGAAAACCGGAGCGCCGCCGCTGACACCAAGGCTTTTCTGCGATTCGAAGCTGATCCTGATCGAGGAGCCTGCCGCAGGGGTTTCGCTTTGGCGCGGGCCGTCGATGGTCCGGCCGAGAAGACTGCCGTCGAGCGCCATCGAAGGCGCGGTGAGCGCGAGGTTGCCACCGGCGGCGCCTTCAACGAAGGACTGCCTGACCTTGCCGGTGAACAGGGGTGTGCTGAAGGTGTTGGAGACTCCCCATTTCGCGGAGTTGAAGACGGTTTGCCCGTTGAAGACGCCATCATACAACTGATCGGGAGTGGCGTTCGTCATCGGAACCAAGCGCCCGTCCTTGATCAGATGGGTGGTTTCCGCTCGTCCGCCCTCGTGTTTGAAGTAACCGCCGGAAACATCGACCGTGGCCCCCTGGCGGACGACCAGAGACTGCCCGGCAGTCATGCTGATGTCACCACCCTTGGCGGTGAGTTGGGCGACGTTTCGCTCGATCAGGTTGGCGAGCCCGGTGGCGTCGCCCAGCGGCGTGCCCATCCAGAACTTGCCGTTGTATGAGCCACTGTCGGAAAGATCGACGACGAGTTCACGGCCGCGCAGATCGGTGTCGCGCTGAAGCGGTGAGTCGGCGAGTTCCGATCCTAACAGGCGGATCGTCAGCAGCGTGTGGCTGATCGGCACGAAAACATCGACGCTGCCGGCGACGCTGAGCGTCGCGCCGGTGTCGATGTGGACCTGTCCGGAGTCGAACAGGAAACGCTGGTTGCGGCTGCTGTAGTTGGTCGCGAGGAAGGGCTCCGGGTTGCCGTTGTTGTCGAAGATCGTGCGGTCGCCATTGATATCCTTGTAGGTCCATGTGCCCGCCCGGACATTGACCTCGGCATTGGGGGCCAGAAGGGTTGATTCCTTTCCGAAATGCACGGCGTGTCCCTCGACGTTGACTTGCGAGCGCTCCGGAAGTTCGGTGCCGGGAACCTCTTTTTTCGAGAGGTAATCCGGGAGGATGCGCGTCACGCTGGTTTCGCCGAACTCCAGCGTGCCGGTGTGCTGGTTGAGAAACATCGGACCGCCCGCGCCCTGGGCCGAGACGCTGTCGAAGTTCGGATTCGACACCGCGCCATAGCTGGCGCGGATATCGATGCGGCCGTTGAGGGAAACCGAGGTGCTGCTCTCAAGAGCTCCGTTCTGCCGGATGGACTTGCCGGTAAGCGAAATGCTTCCTTCAAGCGCTTCGATGATGCCGCGGTTTTCGATGGTGCCACCGTAGTCGCCGACATCGCCGACCCAGACGTCGAGGCCGCGCAAGCTGGGATCGTTTGCATCATGGGCCGCCACGCCCACCTGCAGGCCTGCAGCCAGAACCGTTTGGCCGGCTTCGGTGGAAATCGTGCCATGGTTGATCACATTCGGGGCTGCCAGCATGATGCGCCCGCCGTTGCCGCCGCCATCCGATGGGCTTTTCAGAACGGCACCTTTTTGAACGATGACATCACCGAACCTTCCGCCGTCGGGTGGGGCTCCCGGGTTGAAGTCCGGTGTGCCGTCCGCGCCGCCGGGAACCTTCAGGCCGGAGAAGAGAAACTGCGCGTCCGGATTGTTGAGCAGGCCGCGGTCGAGCAGGTTGGTGTTGATGGGCAGCGAGGAAACGGTGAGGCCGCGCGCGTTGACCTGCGAGGAGCCGCCGAAGATGATGCCGTTGGGATTGATGATGTAAACCTGCCCGTCGGCCTTGATGTCGCCGAGGATCTGGGTGGGGTTGGCGGTGGTGTCGTTGACCTTGTTGAATGCAATCCATTGGCCGGAGTTTTCTCCGCCCTTCTTCTGGTTGAAGGTGAGGGTGGTGTTTTTACCGACGTTGAAGGTTTCCCATTCGAGCAGGGCCTGTTGCTCGGTTTGTTTGATTGTGACCTTGGTTTTACCGTTTTTGACGATCTGTTTCGGAAGTTCCGCGCCTTTCCATTTTGTCGGATCGGTGGTGATGGAACCGGAAACCCTGAGGCCGCCGGTGACGAGGCCGTTGGGGACCTTCGGGAGATTGATCGTCGGTTTGAGAGGGTTCTTGCCGAGGTTGTTAGGTCCGGTTTTCGCCGCGTTGCGCGCGGCGTTCTGCATCGCGCGGATGGAGTTGAGTGTTTTGGTGGTGCGGGCGAGGGTGTCGCGGGCGTTGGCACGCGCGGCATCGGTCGCGGACGGAGGCGGGGCACCGCCGAGGTTTCCGCCGCGGGCCTTGCCGGCGCCGCCTTGGTTGGATCCGCCGCGCAGGATGTCGCCGGCATTGGCGTCGAGGCCGGTGAAGAATGCCATGAAGCCGAACGCAAGCGGAACCCCACAACGCAGCGGCACGCCGAAAACCTGAGTCTGGTGGAAGAAGAATCGCTTGGGCTTCATGGGATGGTACGAGGGGAATCTAATGGGTATCCGCCATGGCTTCCCGTTTGGTTGGTGACAGTTCCGTCACTTCACCACGGATGACACCGACATGCTCCATGGCCGTTGCCTCAAGGCTTCTTGGCCGGGGCGGCGATGCGGTTGTCGAGGACGTCGCTCTTGTAGCCTTCGACGAGGGATTCGACCTTCACGCGGTTGGACTGGATGAAGGGTTCGCGGGCGGAGAGAGCCTTGCCGAGAGAGAACTTCTCGAAGCGGTCGAGGATTTCGTTGGCGGTGTTGAAGAGTGCGATGTTCTTGCGCTCGCGGTCGGCGACGGTGTGCTTGAGCGAGACGACTTCCGAGGCGAGGGCGGCGCGTTCCTCTTCCTTCTGGCGGGCGACGGCGGCGGCCTTGTCGTAACCGGCCTTCCATTCGGCGAGGCCCTGTTGGTATTGGGCGATGCGTTTGTCGCGTTCGGCGATGGTGTTGTTGAGTTTGGCGGCGCTTTCCTCGGCGGCGGCCTTGTTTTCGGCAATCTCCTTGCCGAGGGAGGCGACGCGGGTCTCGAACTGCTTGTTCTTGTCCTCGAGTTCCTTGATTTTCGCATCGGCGACGGCTTGGGCGGCCTTGGCGTTGGCGGCCTCGGTTTGCGCGGTGCGGAGTTGGAGGAGCGTGGCCTTGAGTTGCTCGCGGAGCTTGGCCGAGGGATCGGCCTGGGCCTGAGCATGAAGCGGGGCGGCGGCTGTTAGAAAGACAAGCGTGGCGGAAAGGATTCGGGTCATGGCGCAGATGTTAGAATTTCGCGTTGAGGTCGATCTGGAGGATGTCCGACGAGAGAGGAGGGCCGGCAATCTCGTCGGCGCTCATCCAGCGGATGCCCCAGCGGGTATTGGGCGTGATGGCGACGTTCGCCCCCAGCGTGAAGCCTTGGACGTTGGTGCCGCCGCCGGCGAAGTTCGAGTCGGTGAATGCGTCCACCACGGCGTCCGATTCGACATAACGGTAGCCGAATCCGGCCTGCCAGTCCCAGCGTTTCTCAAGCAGGGGATTGCCGAGTATGAAATTGGCGAACCAGGCGGTGTCGCCGCCTTCGAATTCGCCCGGCTTGCCCGCGCCGGCGGATGGTCCGCGGTTGTTGACGGCGATTTTGTCGATGGCGGACGAGTCGAAGGCGATGTTCTTGATGTATTCGCCCACGAAAGAGAGGCGGAACGGCTCGAAGCCGTCGTAGTCGATTTTGGTGGTGAGGGCGATGTTTTCGAAGGGAGTGGCCAGGCCGTAGTATTGGTATTGGTACCTGTTGCCGAAATCGTTGGCAGCTGTGCTGTTATCAATATCGCGAAGGGCCATGTAGGTGTTGCCCCGTTGGGCGAAGGACGGGCGGGTGGTATCGGTGTCGCCGGCATCACTGGAGGACAGCGGGATGAAGGGAGAGGAAAGTTCGCCCTCGATGCCGTCGAAGTCGTAGTAGGCGACCCCGAATTTGGCGGTGAGATCCTCCATGGGTTTCCACTCGACGCCGAGCTGCGCGCCCATCAGCCATTTGTCGGTGCTGTCGAACTTGGACGGCTGGTTGGAAGCGAAGTTGAAGTCGGTGTTGTAAACCGGGAAGTAACCCGCGGAGAAGAAGGTGGAGACCTGGTCGTTGATGTGAACCTTGCCACGCATGGCGAGGCCGTCAAAGCCCACGTCGTTGTCCCACATGACCTCGGAGGCGAGGAAGGGGTTGTCGAAGCGTCCGAATGAGAAGACAAGTTCCTCGCCATCGCCGTTGCCGGGGCCGGCGTCGTAGCGGATGAAGGCGCGGTCCAGCCAGATGGCGTATTTGGAGAAGTTTCCGCCGGAGCCGCCAAGCGACTGGTTGGTCGAGGTGGGGGAGTTGTCAGAGCCCGTGGCGAGGCGGATGCCGCCGTCGAAACCTTCCCCGAGCATGAATTCGACGCCGCCACGGACGCGGATGCGGGTGCGGTGGCGGTCCTCGTCGACGTTGTGCTGTGGGGAGAACTGTGTGCCGGAGGTGTCGAAGGGAGCGCCGGTATTGATGGCCTGGAAGTTCGGGAAGGCACCGGAGTTGTCGTTGCCTTCAGGGAAGAAGGTGTTTTCGGAGCGGAGGCGGAAGTCGCCGAAGGGCTTGAGGCGCGAGGTCCACTCGGGATATTCCTTCTCGCTCCACTTTTCCTCGCGGGCGTGGGCCAGGAGTTCCTGCTGGATCTGGTCGCGCATCTGCTGTTTCACCACCTCGGGGATGTAGGCGATGGTCATTTCCTCCTCGGGAGTGGGTTCCGGTGGCAGAGCGGCGATGTCGTTCCGCGCGGCGGCGGTGGCGGCGTCGGCCTCGGCCTGCTTGATCATCTCATCGGCTTCGTCCTTGGATAGAATGCCTTTGGCGACCAGTCGGTTGATCAGGTTGATGGTGACGTTTTCCGAGGGATTGGCAGCAGGCTGCGGTTTCTTGTCCTGTGGCAAATCGGTGTCGAGAGCCGGGCCGACGGTGGGGTCCAGGGATTCCGCGAGCGGTTGGGTATCGGCGGCCGGACTAACAGGAGCGGTTTCGGTGGCGACCTCTTCTTCGGCGGCGAGCACTGGCGCGGCGGCGAGGGTGGCGGCTAACAGGGAAACGTGAGTGGTGCGGGACAGGTGCATGAGAAATGGGAAATGATATCAAATGGCGGGCTTGCGCGCGCTGATGCGGAGGTTGATCGGCATGGGCAGGTCGGCTGGCGGACCTTGTGGCAGTTGCAGTCCGGTGAGGATGCGGCTGCGAATGGCCTGATCGACGGCGGAGTTGCCGGACGAGCTGAGCAGTTGGACGCGCGTGATGCGGCCGGTGGCGTCAGCCCAGATCCTGACGTTCAGCGATGAGAAGGTGGCGCTGCGGGTGGAGGGATTGCGGGCAAGGGCGTCGCGGATGGAGGATTGGACCTTGGCGGCATACCACCCGAACTTGCTGGCGGAGCCACGTTTCCCGGTGCCGCCGATGCGACCGTTGCCTTTGCCGGCGCCACCGATGGCGGGGCCGGTGCCGCCGGAGGAACCGGGGCCGAGGTCGAGATCGGGTGGAGGTTCGGCGGAGGGTTCCTCGGGAGCCTCCTCTTCCTCGACGACTTCCTCCTGGACGAGCATCTCCTCTTCCTCGGGCGGGGGTGGCTCTGTGGGCGGGGGCGGGGGCGGAGGCGTGACCGGCGGAGGAGGAGGTGGCAGAGTGATGGTCATGGTTTCCTCGGCGACCGGGGCCTTGACGGTGTCTTTCGATCCACGCGAGACGGCCCAGATGCCGGCGACGAGCAGGGCGACCACGAGGATGACCCAGGGCAGCGGGTTGGCGTCCTTGCGCTTGCGTTTCTTCGGTTTGGAATCGGACATGGCGCTTACTTCGGTTGGGTGGCCAAGGCGATCTGGGTGATGCCGACGCGGCCGAGCACATCGAGCACATCCATGATGAGTTGGTATTGGTTCGAGCGGTCGCCGCGGACGACGACGGGCACATCCGGCGTGGCGGCCTTGGCGGCGGCGAGACGGCTTTCGAGGTCGGCGAGGGTGACCGGAGTGGTGTTGAGCTTGATGTTTCCGGCCGAGTCGATGGTGACGGCCTGGGTTTTCGGCGCGTCGAGCTTTTGGGTGGCGGGCTTGGAGTTGGCGGATGGCAGGTTCACCTTCACTCCCTGCACGCCGGCGGTGGTCATGATGATGAAGATGAGCAGGAGGACCAGATAGAGGTCCACCATCGGGGTGACGTTGATGTCGTCGAAATTCTTGTCGTCGGCGGAGGCCATGGTGGTGGGAAGGGATCAGTGGCTGTTGGGCTCCGAATCGGTCTTGGGCCGGTAGAACTCGGCCATCTTGGCGACGAATTCGTCGATGAAGACCTGCATGGTGCTGACCACGTTCTTGATGCGGCCGTTGAGATAGCTGTAAATGAAGAGGGCGGGGATGGCGACGATCAGGCCGACGACGGTGGCGAGCAGGGCGGAGGCGATACCTGGTGCGATGGAGTTGACGTTCACCTCACCGGACTTGGCGATGATGGCGAAGGTGATCATGACGCCGACGACAGTGCCGAGCAGTCCGACATAGGGGCCTCCGGCGACGCTGATGGTGAGATAGACAAGTCCGTCGGTAAGGCGGTGGTTTTCGTGGACGAGACCTGCGTCGAGGCTGGCGCGGATGGCCTGGATGGAGCGGCCGGGAAGACCTTCCATCTTGTCGCTCATCTTGTGGAGGCGGTGGCGGATCTCGTCGGAGCCGATGTGATAGATATGATAGAGCGGGGAATCCTTCATCAGTTCCTGATCCTCCTCATCCACGGAGCCGCCCATGCTCTTGATGGTCTTCTCGTCGGCGTGGTCGATGGCGGTGAGGTCGGTGGACAGGCTCTTCCAAAGGCGGAGGAACTCCCGGTTGCCCTTTTCGATCTTGTTGAGATAGAAGAATTTCTTGATGGCGACGGTCCAGCCGACGATGATCATGATGACGCAGATGCCGATGGCGATCCAGCCGTCGAACATCATGTTGTTGGCGATGTCGCCGAAGAGCATGACGTGTTCGAGCATGTGGCTGCCTCCTGCCGCCTCGCCGCCTTCGGTTTGACCGGCGGAAAGAAGTTTTTGGGCGGCTTCGGACCCGCTTTGGTTGACGAAGGCGAGCTTGACGGCGGATGGAGTGATGGCGGTCGAGTGGAAGCGCAGTTCGTCGAGGTCTCCGGAGAATCCGCCATCCGCAGCACCGAGGATGATCGGGGCAGTTGATGCGGGCAGGCTGGCAGCGGCGGTGGAGTAGGTCTCACCGTTGACGAAGAGCTTGAGTGAGGCTCCCTCGGCGGTGACGGCGAAATGGTTCCATGCGGCGGGTGCGACGGGTGCTGCGGCGGCACTGCGGACGCCGCCCGCTTCGACGACGGGCACGCCTTGATCGAGGAGGATGCGGAAGGCTCCGCTGCCCTCGCCACGGGAAAGGATGACCGCGTTTGGCTGGAGGGCGGCGGGTTTGAACCAAAAGGAAACGGTGGTGTTTCCACCCGCAGTCCAGGCGAGACTGTCGGTGGTGTTGAGGGAAAGGGAGGTGTTGCCCAGAAGGCGGATGCCGGAACCGATGATCGAGCCGTCGGCGACGGTGGCCGGAGTGGCGGCCGCATTGCCGTTCGAGGTTGCATCGGCGGGCGGGGAGCCGGCTTCGGCGAAGTGGAAGACGGCGGCGAGATCCTTGCCGTAGGCAGCGGTGGATTTGCCGGGAGCCGGGGCGTTCGGATTTCCGAAGTAGAGGAACAACGAGTCCGCGCCGGGTTTCAGGTCCGGGAGTTTCACCCAGACGAAGGCCTCGCCCAACAGGCCGTCATAGCGCTCGACATGATGGGAGAGAATGGTTTTGCCATCGGCGGCGAGGAAACGGAGATCGCCACCGTCCTCGCGGGCTGAGGAAAACACGGTGCCATCCGCGATGCGCAGCAGTATGGTGGACTCACCGGCCGGACCCGGGAGGGCGGAGGCATCGAGGCTGAGCTTCTGGCGCTGGGTCCAGTCCTTGTTCCACCAGGCGTCCTTGGAATCTTCGGCGTGGAGCGATGACGCTGCGAGAAGCAGTGTTGCGGAAATGACAAGTCGGATCATGGTGTGGGAAAGATGTTAGAATTCCGCCCAGCCGCGGAAGGTGATGCGGATGCTGCCGTCGTCAGCATTGGTTTGTTCGATGAGCGGCATGGCGACATCGACGGAAGCGTTGTAGTGCTCGCGGACGCGGAGGCGGGAACCGACGCCGATGCTGGAGAGGCCCGCGCGTTTCTTCTGGCCGGGGAGGGGATCGTAGATGCCGGTGATGCCGCCGTCGTAAAAGGCGTGGAATCGCAACTCGTCCTTGGGGTTCGGCGAGGTGTCGCCCTTGCCGATGAGTGTGGGGCTTCGCAGTTCGGCGGTGATGAAGATGCCGTTGTCGCCTAACAGCGTGGATTCGAGATATCCGCGCGCGGTTCCGAGACCGCCTCCGGAAAACTGCTCGCTGTTGATGAGTGGGCCGCCGGAAACCTGGCCCTGCACCTTTCCGAAGACCTGGGCACCGCCCTTGATATCGCGGGTGTGGGCGGCATCGGCGCGCAGGAAAATGAAGGAGCCGGAGGCGTTGTAGCGCTTGTCCCCATAGGCGGACTCGTCATCGCCCATGCCGCGGAGGTGGAAGTTGAGGGAGGTGTTGAGTTCGGTGAAGTGTTTGTCCCGCACCCAGCCGGCTGAGTAGTTGGCACTGATGGGATAGTATTCGATGGGTGAGGAGATGACATCCTTGCCGATGACCACGTCCTCCTCGAAGTTCTTGTAGTCGATGCCGTAGTTGAAACTCTGATAGAATTTCTCCGAGCCGGGCATGTCGATCATGGCGCGCAGGCCGAGGATTTCACCGCGGCCGGCGACGGCGGCCCCGCCGAGGGTGGAGATGTCGCTGTCCTGCTTGGTGGCGTTGACCATGAGGCTGGCCTTGTCCGAGACGCGGGCGAGGTAGTAGCCGGAGTAAACGAGGGCATCGTCGGTGTTTTCCGGGGCGATTTGCACGCTCGCGCCGAGAGTGTGGCCGAGCTGGAAGAGGTTGGCGTAGGAGAGGGAACCGTTGACGCGCAGCGGCGTGGTGTCGGCGCTGTAGCGGTTGTTGAGTTCGAGCGAGCCGTGGAGCGGGAGTTCGTCCTCGACCTTCAGTTCGATGTCCACGGTGCCGGGTTCGGCTCCGGGTTTCAGGTCTGGTGTGACGCGACGGTCGGCGAGGCGGTTGACGGCGACGATTTCCCTTTCGACCTGTTTGAAATCCGGCACGGAACCTTCGGCGAGTGACGGCACCTCGCGGCGGATGCGGCTGGGCAGGTGCCACTTGGCGCCGCTCACCTTGAGCCGCGCGACCTTGCCTTCGACCACCTGCAGGCGGATGATGCCGCGGCGCGGATCCTGCTCGGGGATCTGGACGGAGACGGTTTGGAAACCCTTGTCGTGATAGACCTTTTCAAGTGCCGCGCGGGCGTTTTCCACGTCGTCGGGAGTGCGTCCCGGTCCCAGGTAGGGATAGACGGCCTCACCGGCTTCGAGGTTCGACAGGCGCTTGCCACCATCGATCTTGTATTGGCGGACATAGAAGCGCTGGGTTTCATCTCCGCGGGCGGTGGCGATTGCCAGGAGTAACAGCAAGGGCCACGCGGACGATCGACACCGGCGGGCGATGGGATCGGTTGGCAATGCGTGGCAAATCGTGGGAAACGGAAGCATCCGGTGGAGGCGGGTCGAGGCCGAGACTAAACCCGCTGGCCGTTGCGGCTCTCAAGGGATCGCATGTGACGATCCCGTCACAATGACTGGCGAGAATTGTGAAGACGCCGACACAATTGATTGGCCTCGAATCATGGCCGTGCTTGACGGCCGGGGTTTGCGGATGCATCGAAGGGGTGTGCGTTTTTCCCGATGGTTCCGATTGCTGACGGTGATTGCCGTGTGCGGCTTGCAGGCGCATGGACAGCAGGGAAGTGGCGCGGCTTCGTCGGTTTCCGAGGCCGAGGTGGTTTCCGAGCCGGTGCCGCCGGAGGTGGTGGCGTCCGCGGTGGCCGCGGTGGCGAAACTGGGCGAGGAAGTGGTGATGGGCCGCTACAAGGTGGCGGTGGACCGGATGAACCCGCAGTGGAAGGAGCGCACCGCGAAGCGGATGGGCGGGATGGAGAAGCTGGAAAAGCAACTTGATGGCGTGGCGGCACAGATGGTGCAGCAGGGGATCAGCATGATTTCATTCAAGCCACAGGGCCAGCCTCTGGTCTATCAGGTCTCGCCGGCCCGCAAGGTGGTCAGGGAGAATGGCGCGGACGTGGAGAAGCTGGTCCACACCAAGTGGATGGTGCTGGTTCCCACGGCGACGCGTTTCAGGATTTTACGCAAGGTGGATGGTCAGGCTCCGAAGAGCCACATCATCGAAAGCACCGGGTTCCAGGTGGCGGTTTCCGACAAGGGAGCGAACGACTGGACGTTCATCGACGGCTCCGGCCTGAGTGTGAGCGACCTTCGGGGATTGTTTGTCACGCTGCCGCAGGACATGGAGCTGCCGCAGACATCAAAGAAGGAAGTCCGTTAGAGAAGCTATGGCATCGAGGAAAAAGGAAGTCCCGCAGGAGACCATCCTGCACCGCAAGCTGGTGGAGCTTTGGAAACGCGGGCAGAGCCAATACTGCGAGGTTCGCGGCTCGGAGATTCACGGTCGGGGCGTCTATGCCACGACGTTCATTCCGAAGGAGGCGAGGATCATTGAATACGTTGGCGAGCGAATCGACAAGGAGGAGAGCGATCGCCGGGGGAAGGCCCAACATGAGAAGTCGCTGGAGTCCGGAGACGCGGCGGTTTACATTTTCACTCTCTCGAAGAACTACGATCTGGATGGGAACGTGCCGTGGAACACGGCCCGCCTCATCAACCATTCGTGCGCGCCGAACTGCGAGGCTTGGATCGAGGGACGTCGGATCTACATCCACGCGCTCCGCGACATCCATCCGGGCGAGGAGCTGACCTTCGACTACGGTTTTGATGTCGATTGCTTCGAGGACCATCCATGCCGCTGCGGCATGCCGGAGTGTGTGGGTTACATCGTGAGCCGCGACCAGTGGCCGCAACTGAAGGAACGGCTGAACGGGCACTGGAAGGGGCCCGAGTTGAAAACCGGAAAGCGGAACTGACGCAAGAAGTCGGTCTCCGGACTCAGCCGCCCTGCATCAGGCGCATGCCCCACCAGATGAGACTGGCGGTGGCGGCGACGAGGAGGAAAAGCATCATCAGGCTGCGGTTCTGATCGCGGCGGATGTTGGTGATTTCGCCGCGCGAGACGGTTTCCTCGTGCTTGCGGCGTTGGATGCGCACCTGGATTTCCTCCAAGGGCGGAATGGTGCGCTCCTGCTCGGCGCGTTCCTCGGCGATGCGGCGCTGGGCTTCGGCGAGTTCGCGGCGGCGGCGGTCGAGTTCCGCGGAGTTTTCGTTGAGTTCGTCGAGTTCGAGATCCTCCTTGAAGAGCGTGGCCTGTTTCATCGGGGGGGAGTTTGGTGGTTACTTGAGAAGCCAGGCGATTAGCGCGATGCCGCCGAGAACAAGGATCGGCAGGTTGAAGGCGAAGCCGTTGCGAAGATTCGCGGTGAACTCGGAATTCGCGGCGCTGCGTGCGGAGGTGCGGCTGCGTTTCGAGGCGCGGCCGAAAATGGCTCCGGCGCGGCTGCCTTCGAAGTGGGCGGCGGCCTGGTCGTATTCGTCGGCGGCGAGGTCGATGGAAACGGTGGCCTTTTCGAGTTTTTCGTGGAGGTTTTCGCGGTTCCAGTTCTCCGGGTTGATCTTCTGGATCTTGTCGAGGTGCCCGGCGAAGACGACACGGCATTGTTCGAGGTCGTTCGACTCATTGCGCATGTCGAACAGCTCGCGGTCGATGAGCGTGAGCGCGGCGGTGAGTTTCTCGGTCAGTTCCGCCTGCTGGGAAACGAAAGCGCGCTTGCGGGCGGTAAGTTCCTCCAGTTCCTGCTTCTTGCGTTCCAGTTCCTCGCGCTGTTGCTGGATGCGTTCGAGTTCCTCCTGGGCGTCGCGCAGCTTGCGGTCGTAGTCTTCCGGTCGGCCGACCGATCCGGCGGACGGCATTTCCATCTGGGTGGAACGGACGCGGATGTGGTGGGTGTGCTCGGTGAGGGATGGCATGGCGTTTGGAGTTGAACAGCGCCAAGGTCTTAGCGAAATCCACGCGGGCCATCCAGCGAAATATTTTACTTTTCTTGACAATCTGCCGCTTGGCCGCCTCACGCGGGGTTTTCGCGTTCCCCGGGCGAAGCCCAATACCAGTGCCAGCCGCGGCGGAGCAGGGCCTTGATTTCCTCGGCGGCGACGTAGGCGGCGGGCACGAGGTAAAGGGTGATGGCGGTGGCGAAGAGAATGCCGAAGGCCAGCGAGGCGGCCATCGGGATCAGAAACTGCGCCTGCAGCGACGGATCGAAGAGGATCGGGAACAGCCCGGCGAAGGTGGTGGCGGAGGTAAGAAAAATCGGGCGGAAGCGACGGGTTCCGGATTGGATGACCGACTCGAAGAGATCCTCGCCGGCGCGGATTTTCTGGTTGATGAAATCGACCATCACCAGCGAATCGTTCACCACCACACCGGCAAGGGCGAGGATGCCGAAGATCGAGAGGTAAGAGGGCGTGATGTCCATGATGAGGTGGCCGAACAGCGCGCCGATCGCGCCGAAGGGCACGGCGAGCATGACGAAGAAAGGCTGATAGAGCGATTTGAACGGAATGGCCAGCAGCGCGTAGAGCGCGAGAAACAGGGCGATTCCGCCGAGGACCGCGCGGTTCTTCGTTTCCTCGTGCTCGGCAACGTAGCCGGTGTAGCGCCAGGTGAGATCGTGGCGGGCATTGAGGATGGTGTCGATGCGCGGCGCGAGGTTGCGGGAGATGGCCACCACATCGACGGATTCGTCATCGGGCATGGCGTGGATTTCCACCGACTGGGCGCCATCGACGCGCTCGATGTCCGAACGGGCGCGGGTGAAGGTGGCGGTGGCCACCGAATGGAACGGCGCTTCTCCGCCGGACGGCGTGCGGATGCGGAGTTGGTTGAGGGTGTCGAGGGAGGTCCGCTGTTCGAGGGGTAGGCGCACCATCACGCGGATGTCGTCGCGGTCGCGCTGCACGCGCTGGGCCTGTTCGCCGAAGAAAGCGGCCCGCACCTGGCGGGCGAGGTCGCGCTGGGTGAGGCCAAGCGACTCGCCTTCGGGACGGATGGTGACTTGCAGTTCGTCGCGGTTGCCGCCGGCGTTGTCCCAGGCGTCGGCGATTCCCTGATAGAACTCTAACAGTTCCTCGATCTCGCGCACCACCGCGTCCTTTTCCTCGCCGGATGGGCCGCGGATTTCGACGGTGAGGGATTCGATGTCGCCGCCACCGCCACCGCGGAAACCGCCGCCGCGGTCGCCGGAGACCCAGAACGACTGGACGTCGGGCATTTCTCCCACCAGTTCGGTCCAGCGTTTGGCGATCACACTGTTTTTCGGTCCGGGTTCCGAGCGATCTCCGGGATCGGTCACGGCGATGGTGACGTATCCGGTGCGCGGATCGACTCCGGGCCTGCCGGTCCAACCGCCGCTGGAGGTGACGATGTCGCCGATAAGCGACTTGCCGGTGCCGGGATCGATGAACTCCTTGCGCAGTTGGGTGACGGCGGCCTCGACGTGACGGACCCGCTCGTCGGTGACTTCGACGGGCGTGTCGCGCGGCATCTGGATCTGGGCGTTGATGCGGTTGCGGTCGATCGACGGCATGTTGACAAACCCGAGCTTGCCGCTGCTGAAGTAGCCGACGGAGGCCATGGCGAGAGCCACGAAGGCGGCGAGCGTGGCGTAGCGGTGGCGCGTGGTGAAACGCAGTGAGGGCTCGTAGCAACGGTCCACGAAGCGCTCCAGTCCGTCGGCGATGTGTTTTTGGAAACGGGCAAACGGCCCCATGCGCTTGCGGCCGACCTTCACCCACTTGAGATGGGAAGGCAGGCAGAGTTTCGACTCGATGAGCGAGAACACCAGCACCGCGGTGACCACCGGCGGGATCTGCTTGGTGAAGGTTCCGTAGAAACCCTCGAAGAACATCAGCGGAACGAAGGCGACGATGGTGGTCAGCGCTCCGAAGGTCACGGGAACGGCCACTTCATGGGTGCCGACGGTGGCCGCCTCCAAAGGTTCCATGCCCTCGCGCAATCTGATATATACATTCTCGGCGGTGACGATGGCGTCATCGACGATGATGCCCACCACGATGATGAATCCGAAAAGGCTCATCACGTTGGCGGTGAGTCCGAACCACGGCATCATGATGAAACCGCCGGCGAAGGCCACCGGGATGCCGAGGGTGACCCACAGCGCGATGCTCGGCCGCAGGAACAGCCCGAGAGTGATCAGCACGAGCAGGCTGCCCTGCAGCAGGTTCGTCAGCAGCGTGCCGAGGCGGCCCTCGAGCTCCACCGACGAATCATCCCACACGTGAAGGCTGATGCCCGCGGGGAAGCGCTCGTGCGCCGTCGCCACGTAGTTGCGGGCCTTCTCGGCGATCTCCAGCGCGTTTTCATCGTTGAGCCGCAGCACTTCGACGAGCAGGCAGGGCGTGCCGTTGAAACGGGTGATCTTCCGGCTCTCCTCGAAGCCGTCCGTGACCTTCGCCACGTTTCCTAACAGAACCTCCGATCCCTGCCGGTTGCTGATGACGATTTTCTCGAAGTCCTCGCGATCATAGGCCTGGCCCTTCGAGCGGATCATCAGGCTGCCCTCGTCGGTCTGGATCTGTCCGGCGGGAAGATCGAGCGACGAGCGCTGGATGGCGGCGCTCAGGTCCGCAAATGTCAGGCCGAAATCGCGCAGGCGCATCGGGTCGGCCTCGATGGAGATCTCCAGCGGGCTGTTTCCAAGCACTCCGGCTTGGGATATCCCGGGCATTTCGATCAGGTCGTCGCGAACCCGTCGCGCCGCCTTGAGCAGGTCCGCCTCGTCCATTTCGCCCGCCACGGCGATCTTGATCACATCAAACCACAGGCTCGAATCCGGGATGGAGATGCGCGGCGGCTCGGTCTCCTGCGGGAAGGTGGTGATGCGGTCCACGCGGGTCTTGATTTCATCGAGCAACTCCTTCGGATCGCTGTGCTCGTGGCCGATCACCTCGACGCTGCCATTTCCATTCCTCGCTTCCGAAACGATCGACTTCACGCCCTGCATTCCCTCGAGCGCGCTTTCGATCGGGATCAGCACCGCCTTCTCCACATCCGCGGGGCTGCCGCCGCGGTAAGGCACCTCGATGTCCACCTGGTTGAACTTCAGCGCCGGTTGCACCTCGAGCGGCACGCGCTCCATCGCCGAGTAGCCTCCCCACAGCAGGATCGCGATGATGAGGAAGTTCGAGGCGATGTCGTTGCGGGCGAACCAGCGGATCATGACGGGGGCAATACGCGCCGGAACCGGGAAGTTTCAACCCCGGGCGGCCATTTCAGATGTAAAACATGGGGCCGCCCGCGTTGCTGACTAGCGAGTCGAGAGTTCGCCGGTCGAGCGCCGTGCCGAGGGCTTCGGAAACCTCGTCCCATGCCTGGCGGACGGCCTGCCCGGACTCACCTTCGCGTGAGACGCCGCATTGCAGCAGCGCGGGGTCCACGGCCTCGACCACCTGGCGCAGGGTGATGGACTCCGGCCCGCGGGCCAGGAGGTATCCGCCGGTTTTCCCGCGGCGGCTGTCGATCAGGCCGGCCCTTCGCAGGTCGTTGAGGATTTGCACCAGAAAGTTGGCGGAGACGGCTTCGCGTTGCGCGAGTTCCTCAAGCCGTGTAAGAGTTCGCCCGTCATGGCGGCGCGCGAGCTGCGCGAGCGCCCGGCAGGCATACTCCAACTTCTGAGAAATCTTCATGAGCGAATCCCACCAGACCGGGACCGGCCCGGCCAGCACGAATCCGCCACGGCTTTGCGCCGACAGGTCCGCGAACGTGAACCGCATCTGGGATTGCCTCAGGTCCGAAGCCAGGCGTGTGGTGGATGACGAACCCCTTCTCGCCCACCTCGCCGATGACGTGATCCTCTCCCGCGAGTCCCCCGCCGCGGCGCTCGGGGCGCGGTTGGCACGCCGGCTTGCCCGCGAGGACATGCCGCGTTCCGCCATGGAGCCGCTGCTCACCGGCGTGTTTGAAGCCCATCCGCTCATCGTCCACAGCGCCATGCGCGACATGCAGGCGAGCTACGACCGCGATCCCGCCTGCTTCTCGCTGCTGGAGCCGCTCTTGTTCTTCAAGGGCTTCCTCGCGCTGACCACCTACCGCGTTTCCCACCAACTTTGGAACGACGGCCGCCGCTGGCTGGCGCTCTACCTCCAGAGCCTCGGCAGCGAGGCTTTCGCAGTGGACATCCATCCCGCCGCGCGCATCGGCTGCGGCATCCTGCTGGACCACGCCACCTCCTTTGTCGTCGGGGAAACGGCGATCATCGAGGATGATGTTTCAATTCTCCACGAGGTGACGCTCGGCGGCACCGGCAAGGAAAGCGGCGACCGCCACCCGGTGGTGCGCTCCGGCGTTCTGTTAGGCGCGGGGGCGAAAATCCTCGGCCGCGTCGAGATCGGTGCCGGAGCCAAGGTCGGTGCCGGCAGCGTGGTGCTCTCCGACGTGCCACCCCATACCACCGTGGCCGGGGTGCCCGCCGTGATTGTCGGCGAGGCGCGCGAGGAGAACCCTGCGATCGAGATGAACCAGAAACTCGACTGCCGCTCGCGCGGTTAGAACCCCATGAACCCACGCATCCTCCTGCCATCCGTGCTGCTGCCGCTGCTCGCCTCCTGCGACAAGGCGCGTGAAATCGCCAACGACGCCTCGGCCAAAGTGCGCGAAAAGGTCGTTTCCGCCGCCGCCGCAACGGAGGAGCCGACGGATCCCGAACTCGCGAAACTGGTGGACCGCAACGAGGAAGGTGCGGTTTTCCGCAAGGATCTGCCGTTTCCCACGCGCATCGAGGTGAATCTCACCACCACCTCGGACTTGCAGATGCGGGTGTTCGAATCTTCCGCCATCGAGCGCCGCTCGTCGAATGTCACCGGTGTGATGACCGGTAGGGAGAAGATCGAGCGCAACGGCGATCACGTCCGCCACTCGCGCAGCGAAATGCGCCTTACCGATCCGACCGCGAAGGATGCCGATGGCAAACCGAAGGTTCTATCCGACAATCCGTTAGGCATGCCGGGTCCCGGGCTGCAACGGGTGTTTCACCGCAGCAACGGCAAGTGGGAGGCCGATGCGGGCAGCGGATTCGCCGTGACCGCACAGTCCAAGGATCTCGCGCCGGTCCTCGATGTGCTGCTTCAGGAGCACGGTCTCGCGCCGCGTCCGCAGTGGTTCTCCAAACGCCGCCTCAAGATCGGCGATGAAGTCACCCTCACCGGCGACTCGCTCCCCGTTCTCATCGGCGGCGGCGCGAAGGGCACCCTGAAACTCAAACTCGAATCCTTCGATGCGGTCTCCGGCCATCCGTGCGGGGTTTTCTCCGTCACCGGAGATTACTCGCGGCGGCAGTATCCATCCTTCGACGGCGTGTTCACCGACGAGGATGTCACCATCCAGTCCGGCAAGGTCTGGCTTTCAATGATCCACCCGCTGATCATCCAGTGGGAGATGGACACCATCCGCACCTCCAAGACCGGCAGCAAGGGCGGCCAGCTCACCCACGGCCAGGGAACCGCCAAGGTCACGCTCGTCCGCGAGTGGAAAGCGCTTCCGTCGGAGTAGGATCTCCCCGGCCCCGACGGCGTCCGTCTCACTCCCCCGCCGGCGTTGGTTGTGGACGGGATCCGCCTTTTGTCGCGACGCGGACGTTCCCAACTCGCCTGTGGCGGCGGATCATCCCAGCGCCTTCACATGCGCCACCGCGGCCGATGCCAGACCGGCGGGATTGTAGCCTCCCTCGAGCATGGAGACGATCCGTCCATCGCACCATTTCCCCGCGTGGGCCACGCAGCGGCGGGTCATTTCGACAAACGTTTCGTCGGTCCATTTCAGTCCGCCGATGGGATCGTGCTCGCGGGCGTCGAATCCGGCGGAAACCAACAGAAATTCCGGCTTGAAGGAGTCGATGGCCGGAGTGATGTGCTCGTCCCATGTCTTGAGTGCGAGCGCGCCGTCCGAAGCGCCCGGCAGCGGGAGGTTGAGCGTGAATCCCTCGCCCGCTCCCCGGCCCTTCTCGGAAGCGGGTCCGGTGAACGGATAGATATCCTTTTCATGCAGTGAGATGTAATAAACGGAGGGGTCCTCGATGAAGATCTCCTCGGTGCCGTTGCCGTGATGGACGTCCCAGTCGATGATGGCCACGCGCTTGATCCCGTGTTTCCGCTGCAGGTATCTGGCAGCCACGGCGACATGGTTGAAGATGCAGAATCCCATGCCGCGGGTGGCCGTGGCATGGTGCCCGGGCGGGCGCACGGCACAGAAAACCGAATTCACATCACCGCGCATGACAGCGTCGGCGCATTCGAGCATGGCGCCGCAGGCCTCCAGCGCCACCTCGTAGCTTTCCTCACAGATCGCGGTGTCTCCGGTGCGGAGGCGGTCGGCGAATCCCTCGACGTCCTGATAGACCACGTCGTGATACCATGCCTCGTGCGCCATCAGGATCTCGGCGGTGGTTGCCCGGCGGCCCGGAATCCTCACGACATCCTTGGGCAGTTCCTCAAGCGCGGCGCGCAGCGTGCGGTAGCGCGTGGCGGACTCGGGATGCCATGGCCCGGTGTCGTGGCGTTCGTATTTGGCGTCATAATGGACACCGGTTTTGCGTGGCTTGGGGCTCATCGGTCGATTCGTTGGATGCTCTTGCGTTTGAGAAAGGCGGGACGCGAGGCGAGAATGCCCGTCACCGGGATTTCAAAGCCGCGCTCGTCGTCGATGCCGTCATGGGATTCGGTCCCTCCGACGGCGAGGAACAGTCCGGCCATGGCGCGGTTTTCCGGCAGCACGCTGGCCCAGAACCGTTCCACGCCGCGGCGACTGGCGACGGATGCCAGTTCGCCTAACAGAAATCCGGCCATGCCGAGGTGGCGGTTGTCCTCGTGGACGACGAAGGCGACTTCCGCGCGTTTGCCGTCGTTTGCGAGATAATAGCGGCCGATGGCGCGGAGTTCCTGGCGGCCATGGGTTTCTCCGAACAAGCCGAGCGCCAGATCGCGGCGCTGGTCCACGGCGGTGAGCTTGTAAGCCGACTCGCCGCTCATCTCCTCGCGTTGGTAGCCATAGCGGAGACGCACGGTGTCGCGGTCGTGCGAATAGAAAAACTCCTGGAGCGCGCGGGTGTCGCTCGGATGCAGCGGCCTGAGCAGAAACCGGTTTTTCCTGAAGGAAATCCACGCGCTTTCCACACCGTCATCGGACACACCGGTCTCGGTGGACGGCATGGTGAAAAACTTCGGCAGCCAGCCGCGGGCCCGCGCTCCGGCGAGCAGCCCCTCGCGGTGGTCCGGGTGCGCGATTTCCACCAACCGTGCGACCCGCTCGCGGATGCTGCGCCCGTGCAGGCTTGCGACGCCGAACTCGGTGACGACGTAATGAACGTCGCCACGGCCGGTGCATACGCCGCTGCCGGATTCCAAACCGGCGACGATGCGCGTTCGCCCGTCCTCATCGGCGGTGGAGGTCAACGCGATGATCGGCCGACCGCCCTTGCTGCGGCCCGCGCCGCGGATGAAGTCCTGCAGGGCCCCGATGCCACCATAAAAACGATGGCCACTCGAATCGCGCACGACCTGACCGGTCAGGTCGATCTCTCTCGCGCCGTTCACCGCCACCATCCGGTCGTTGCGGGAAATGCGGTGCGGATCGTTCACCCAATCGCTCGAATGCAGCTCGATGTCCGTGTTTCCATCCACAAACTGATAGAGCTTGCGACTGCCCATGACATGACTGGCCACGACTTTGCCCGGAAGCAGGCTTTTGCGCGAACCGTCGGCCACGCCGCGTTTCACCAACTCCATCAGCGCGTCGTTGAACAAACCGCTGTGGATGCCGAGGTGGCGGTGCTTCGTCAACTCGCGGGCCACCGCTTCGGGCGTGTTGCCAAGCCCGAGCTGGATGGTCGAGCCATCATCGATCAACTGTGCGGCATAGCGGCCGATGCGCGCGTGGCGGTCGTCCAATACCGGCTTTTCCATCACCGGCAGCGCGGTGGCGCGTTCGATGAACCAATCGATGCGCTTGACCGGGATGCGCGTGTCGCCACAGGTGCGGGGCATCTTCGCGTTGATCTGCGCGACGACGACGCGCGCGTTCCTCACCGCGGATTTCACCACATCCACACTCACGCCGAGCGAACAGAATCCATCCTTGTCGGGCGGACTCACCTGGATGAGCGCCACATCGAGGGGCAGCGGACCATCCTCGAAGAGCGAGGGCACCTCGGACATCGGACATGGCGTGTAGTCGGCTTGCCCGCGCTCGACCGCCTCGCGAACGGAAGGTGTGAGGAAAAACGAATTGGTCCGCAAAACGTCGGCAAATTTCGGATCGATCCACGGCGTTTCACCGAGGCCGTGGATGTGAACCAACTCGACATCCTTGAAACGCGGGGCCGCCCCAAGGAACGACTCCACCAGCGCGTAGGGCACCGAGGCCCCGCCGCCGATGAACACCCGGCTGCCCGGCCGGACGATGCGTTCCCATGTCTGCGAACCGATGGGTTTCATGCCGCGACGTTAGCAACTTCGCCATCCCATCCAATGCGAAACCGCGGTTCAGCAGGGCCGATTCGGTGCTTGATCGCAGGCGGCGCGCCTCCCATCCTCCCGGCCCGACCCATGCACGAGTAGCTCAGCGGTAGAGCAACCGGTTTACACCCGGTCGGTCGGCGGTTCGATCCCGTCCTCGTGCACCATGCATGCCGCGGCCTCATTTGTGGTCCATCTGACAAATCAGGCAGTCCATGGCGCGTATCGGATGCAGAGGAGTTGTTTCGTGTGCTCCCGACCCAGAAACCGAGGTCTTTCTCCGATGAACCCACTGCCCACTCCTCCACTGCCGAATGCCGTCCTGTCGTTTGATTTTGACGGCACACTGCACGATCCCGCGTCCGATCCGCCGGTGCCGGAGGAGTTTTTCGAGGTCATTCGCGAATTGAGGACCGATCATCACGCGCTCTGGGGGATCAATACCGGACGCTCGCTGGAACACCTGCTCGAAGGTCTCCGTGAAAGCCGTTTTCCGTTCCTGCCGGACTGGGTGGTGGCCCGCGAGCGGGAGATCCACCAGCCGCATTTGTCGGGCCGCTGGCTGCCTCACTTGCCTTGGAACCAGCGCTGTGAACGCGAAATCCAGACCTTGTTCAAACGCCTCAAAGGGCTGCTGGAACAAATCCGCCGCGATATCGAACAACACACCGGCGCGCAATGGCTCGCCATGGAAGGCGAACCCGCCGGGCTGGTCTCGCGCACCGAGGAGGAGATGGAGTGGATCGTTTCCCATATCACGCCCATGGTCGCGAACGAACCGCAACTCGCGTGGCAGCGCAACTCGATCTATCTGCGCTTCGGCCACCGCGATTTCCAGAAGGGCAGCAGTCTTGGCGAAATCGCGAGATTGCATCATCTTCCGGTCGCCCGCTGTTTTGCCATCGGCGACAGCCACAACGACATGGAAATGCTCGACGCGTCACACGCCGGCATGGCCGCCTGCCCTGCCAATGCGGTGCCGGAAGTCGTCGCGCATGTCACCGCACGCGGCGGCATCGTGACGAAGGGCATTCACGGCGAGGGCGTGGTCGAGGCGCTGCGGCACTTCTTCCCGCGCAAGTGAGCGGGGTTTCGTTGGAGAAACCACTCACTGCGGCGGAAGCTCCTTGATCCGCACGTTGCGATACCAAATGCGCTTGGCCTCGTCCTGGAAACTGATGTGCCCCTTGGCGGGGCGGTCCGTCATGGCGGATTTGGAGAGGTCGAGGTTCTGGATTTCCTCGCCGTTGAGGACGACGGTCAGATGATTGCCCCTGAGGGTGATGACATAGCGGTTCCACTCGCCTGCGGGTTTGACCATGTTCTTGGACGGCCCTTGGGTCTTGATGATGCCGCCGCAGTCGTGGTGGCCGGGTTTTTCCAAGCCGTGGGTGTCGAGGATTTGCAGCTCGAACCCGCTGTTCACATGGTCCTTGAGGTCGCCGACGCGCATGAACACGCCCGAGTTGCCTTTGGGATCGAACTTGAATTCAAGGTCGAGGATGAAGTCGCCGTATTGTTTTTCCGTGGCAATGTAGGCGTCATAACGCTGCCAGCCGGACTCGCCGGGTCGCGGCTTCAGGGTGAGGACGTTGTTTTCCTCGATCACCCAATTGCCGGTGGTTTTCCAGCCGGTAAGGTCCTTGCCATTGAACATTTCGACAAATCCATCAGCGCCCTGTTCCGCGGAGAGGCCGCCGGAGAGAAGAACGGTGAGAACAGCGAAAGCGCGTAGGAATGGAAGTTTCTTCATGGGATTAAGCGGTTGCGATGACAGACGGAGGATCCGGCTGTCCGTGCGCGATGGCAAGCAGGAGTTGTGACTCTCGGGAAAACCGGGGATGAAATGACATGGGGATCGCCGCGCGTAAGACGGTCGATCCGCGAAACGATGCGGCGCACCGCATCCGCCATTTCCATGCCAGCCATGAATCCCGATCTTTTGCCTTCATTCACCCTTACGGAACGAAAGTTTTCAGTCGCGTTGATTCTCTCGTGGTGCCTTTCACTTCTCACCGTCATGGGAGCCACGCCTCCCGGGCGCGAGATGCCCATCGACTGGCCGTCCTTCATCGGACGGCACGACATGACCTTCGACAAGCTGCCCGCGAATTGGACCGAAGCCCCGCATTTCGGCAACGCGATGATCGGCTCGATGCTCTATCAGGAGGGAGAGACCATCAAACTCCAGGTTTTCCGCGCCGATGTGCAGGATCATCGGGACTCGACGCATGGCTGGACCGCCTACAGCCGCCCTCGCATGCAACTCGGCCATTTTCTGCTCCACACCAAGGGCAAACCCACCGGCTGCCGCTGGCGCAAGGATTTGTGGAATGCCGAACTCACCGGAACCCTCACCACCGAGCGTGGGACCATCCGCATCCGCCACTTCACCCACGCGGTGGACATGGCCATCATCACCGAACTCACTCCGGACGATGGTGAGAAAGGGTTCCGCTGGACATGGCATCCGGCCGAAGCAAGGACCACGAGGCCCGGCTATCCCGCCGATCAGACCGGACTTGAGGCTTTCGCGAAACGTTACGGCGAGCACTACAAACAGACACTGAAAGTCCCATGGCGGCCGAATCCCCCGGGACGCATTGAGACACATGGCGGCCTATCTGTTTGGGCTCAGGATCTCCTCGCCGGCGGACAATATGCCACCGCATGGACCGAGCGGAAGGATGGGGACACGCGGACCCATATGGTCACCATCGCCAAAAGCCATCCGGAATCGACTGCCGCCAGAACCGCCATCGCTGACATGGCGCGGTTTCTAACAAGCGACCGAGAGGCTTGGACCGCCGCCCACCGCGCGTGGTGGCACGGCTATTACCCGAGAAGTTTTGTTTCGATTCCCGACAAGGGCCTTGAGGCGCTTTATTGGCAGACGATTTACCGCTTCGGCTGTATCTCGCGTACGGGACGCGGCTTGGTGGACACCGCCGGCCTTTGGTTTCAAGGTCACTCGTGGCCGTATTTCACCGCCGATTGGAACATCCAGAGCGCGCACTGGCCGGTTTATGCGGCCAACCGTTTGGACCAGGGGCAGGAGATGGTTGATCGTCTCCACCGCCACCGGCAAAACCTCATCGACGCCGTGCTTCCCGCCGCCTGGCGCGGGGATTCCGCCTATCTGGCGCTCGCCGTCGCCGGCGACCTGCGCGGTTCGCGCGATGAGGACATGCGCTATTACGATCTCGTCGGCAACCTGCCGTGGGCTTTGCACAACGCGTGGTGGCAATACCGCCATTCGATGGATGATGAAATGCTGCGCCAGAAAATCCATCCGCTGCTTCGCCGCGCGATCAATCTCTATCTTCACATGATCATCGAGGAAACGGACGGCACCCTGCGCCTGCCGCCCACCTACTCGCCGGAAACCGGCGTCTGGAAGGACTGCAACTTCGATCTCGCGCTTCTCAAGTGGGGCTGTCACACGCTGCTCAAGTCCTCCGCGCGGCTCGGCATCGACGATCCGCTCATCCCGCGCTGGAAGGAAGTCATCAAGCGCCTTCCGGATTATCCGGCGGATGAACACGGCTTCCGTCTCGGCAGTGACCAAACCTCCTCGCCCAATCACCAGCATTTCTCCAATCTGCTGATGATCTATCCGCTGCATCTCGTGAACCTCGACCAACCCGGAACGATGGACGTGATGAAACGCTCGTTCCACCGCGCGCTCGAAACCGCCGGCCCCGGCCAGCGGCAGGCAATGGTGCAGGCCCACGCCGGGCCCATCGGAGCCGCGCTCGGCCTTGGCGATGAGACCTTGCTCAGCCTGCGGCGACTTCAGGGCGATCTCTATCCGAACGGCCTGTGGTATGAGAGTCCATGTATCGAGTCCTCGCTCGCCGCCGCCAACATCATTCAGGACATGCTGCTGCAAAGCTGGAGTGACCCCGCGAAGGAAGAACCCGGGCCCATCCGGGTTTTCCCGGCCCTTCCGTCGTCATGGAAGGATTTGGAGTTCCGCGATCTTCGCGCGGAGGGGGCGTTTCTCGTGTCTGCCAAACGCAGCGAAGGCAAAACCAGTTGGATTCGCATCAGGAGCCTCGCCGGAGAAGCGTGCTCGGTGAAACACGACCTCGGCGACAAGGTCCGGATCGATGGCGCGGCGGCGCGGATGTCGCATGCCCCGGCACTGGGGATCACGCGGATCGAAATACCCAAGGGTGGCGAGATTGTCCTGATCCCGGGAGAATGAAACCGAACGGCTGGTCCAAGTGCCAATGACCAAGGCGGTCCGAGCTGCCGCTTCGTCATTGCGTTTTCTTCTCCGCCGGAAACGGTTCGGCAGCGCGGGGGCCTTCGGGATGCAGCTTTTCGAAAACGGACATGAGGCGCTTGCGGGCGGCGATGACTTCATGGTCCTTGGGATCGGCCGGCTTTTCCAACGGCAGGGCGCGGGCGTCGGTCACCTTGTCCTTATCCCGGAAGACACGGAAGCGGCCATCGAAGAGCGTTTCACCGCCATGTCTCCGGTGGAGCGTGTTGCTCGTCCAGATCCTGGGAACGCCGGACTTGCCGTGGATCTGGGCGGCGATGCTGCGGCCGTCGATCGCGACCGACGCGGGTATTTCCGTGCCGCTGAGCTCGCAGAGGGTGGGGAAAAGATCGACCACATCCACCAGATCGTCGCAGACCTTGCCGACGGGAACGGAAGGCGGGCCCCACACCAGCAGCGGAACATGGCAGCCGGCGTCGTTAAGTTCGAACTTGCCGCCGTTCACCGGTCCGGCGGTGGTGTGGCGGGTGTGCGGGCCTTCGCCGGCTTGTCCGGACTTCGGGTTCTTGAAATCGGCGGGCCAGGTGCCGTTGTCGGCCATGAAGATCACATAGGTGTTCTCGCGCAGGCCGAGTGCGGAAACGCCATCTAACAGTTGCCCCACGATCTTGTCCATGTAGCTGATGAAATTCGGCAGGCTCGCCTCGCGTCCGAGCTTGCGGTCGTCCGGGGTCTCGACAACCGGCCAGTGGGGCAGCAGCTCGTTGTGGACGATGAGAAACGGTTTGTCCGCCTCCTTCGCGGCGCGCATTCGGTCGATCACATATTCCACGAGCACGTCGGGGCCGAAGCGGCCGGCGATGTCATCGCGGAGTTTCCCGTTCTGATTGTAGGTGACGTTCCAGTGCCGGTCCGTTTTCACGCCGTCCTTCCAGATTTGCCACAGGCACCACGAATCGAAGCCCGCCTCGCGGGGATGGTCCGGGTGTTTCTGCAAGGTGGCGAGCTGCCATTTTCCGGAGACGCTGGTGAGATAACCGTTCGCGCGGAGTTGTTGGGCGAAGGTCGGCATGCCGATGAAGTCCACCTTCTTTTCCGTGCCGTTGTGGACCGGCAGCACATCGACATGCCCGTGGCGGCCGACATGAAGCCCGGTGTGCAGGCTCACGCGTGATGGCGTGCAAACCGGGCTGGTGTAGGCGCGGCTGAAGCGCAGCCCCTGCTCCGCCATGCGGTTGAGGCGCGGCGTTTCGAAATCGAGACCGCCATAGCAGTTCAGCGCCTCATAGCCGATGTCGTCCGCGAAGATCAGCAGGATGTTCGGCTTTTTCACCGCGGCCACCGCCAGGCAGTTCAACGAAAGCAGGGCAAGCAGGGTTTTGATGCGCATGGCAGGAGTGTTCTGAATCAGAGGGCGTGAAGTCAAGGAGCGGAACCCATCAGCTGAACACATCACTCGATGGCTCTCCGTTCGCTCACCTCCCCCGGAAGCGCCTTGTGATCACGCAGCCGCCGCCGCAGGGTGCGCCGAGGCGTTCGGGGCGGTCCACAACCGGGAAACGAAAGGTTTTCGCCGCGGCCATGGACGGCAGGCGGACCAGCGCGCCCACGCCGATGGCAGCCAGCGCGAGCAGGGTCAGGCCGCCCACGGTCAGCAGGGCGAGCCGCAGCGAGCGTCCGGCCGGAACGGGGGCCTGGCGGCGTTGGAAGTAGCCGTCGAATTCGCGGACCAGATTGCCCATCAGCGTTTCCACATAGTCTTCCGGAGCCAGCTTGGCATCGGTGGCGTCGCGCGCCCGCATCAGGATGGCGGCGGTCTCGTGCGTGGGAACCACGGCTGGCGGCGGGTTGGGGCCGATCCGGTCGTCCATGTCGCGGCCGAAGCCCAGGCTGCGGTTGTCCGCCTCATAGACCACCACCAGTCCATTGCCGTCCGGCACCCAGGCCTGCTGGAGCTGCGCCGCAAGTTCCGGGGCGCTGCTGGTGATCAGCACCGGCTCGACCAGCAGATAAATCCGGAAACCGTGATCCGCCTCCAGTTGGCGGAGCTGGTCGGCGATGCGTTTCATCGCCCCGGAGTTCCGGCTGAAAAAGCCGCTTTCGTCCCTCACGCCGAAGTCCGGAGGGCGGGCGTTGGTGGTTCCTGCCAGACATTCCGGCAGTTCCTGCCCCGCCATCCTGCCCGCGAGCAGCAGGGGCGCGATCAGCGCGAACAACCATTTGAGGAACATCCGGCGGCAGGTTTGGACAAACCGTTCTCGCTGACAAGCCGCGACTTGGCCGCGATCACGGAAGCCGCAGGCAATCCAGTACACCGGGGCGCGAAATCCACCCTCACCAGTACACCAGTCGTATTGATGGGCTGAGAATGAGGGTAAAATGGGACCAAAAATCCAAAAACCTTTCCCGGAAATGGACCTCAAACATCTTCAAGCACACCAAAATTTGGATCTTAAATCATTGAAAACCAATAATCTAAAATTTTATTTTTCTTTTCCTAATTTATTCTTGCGGCTTCAGTGTGTTTCAGTGTACTTTCCGAACGCTGACGCGACCGTCGGCCTCTTCCCGTGAGCAATCCCCAACAGCGCCACAAAGGCTTTCACCCTTACAAGATGGACCCGAAGTTCCGGGTTTCCGTCCCGACGGGGTGGCGTCCGGAAGCCGGGGGCTCGCTGTTCCTGCTGTTCTCCAAACAGTACGACATGCCGCTGGTGAAGGTTCTCAGCCAGGCCGCGTTTGACGAGAAGGTGGACCTGATCAACTCCAGCGACCTTACCCCCGCTGAGAAGAACAAGAAGCTCGGCAAGCTCTCGATGCTTTGCCGGGAGGTGACGCTCAACGACCAAGGCAAACTGCTCGTGCCGAAAGACCTCAGCGAAAAGGCGGGGATCGAGGCGGACTCGGATGTGATGCTCGCCGGTCGCGGCATCCACTTCGAAATCTGGAGCAAGGCGAATTTCGACAAGGTTCTCGAAATCGAGACCGCCGAGGACGAAGACGACGATCTCGGCATTTTCTAACCAATTTCCATCCACACCCAACAGCAGCAATGTTGTTCACCCAACCAACTCCGGCGTTTGAAGCGGTCCACCCGGTGGCCTGCTCCGCCCTCGCTTCGGCGCCGGGGTTGGGTATCCTTTCCTTCGGCCGCGCGGATTCTCTCGGGACAGGCTTCCGCACGGCTTTTCTAACGGATGTCCGCGCGGCTTCAGGCTGGTTGTCCGCGCGGCGTCCGCTGGTTTTCATGGCTGGGCGAATGAAGTCTCTCGGGACAGAGCTTCATCCGTCATTCCTGACGATGGTCCGCGCCGCTTCTGGCTGGTTGTCGGCGCGGCCATCGCGCTTTTTCATGGTAAAACGGATTGCCGCGCTCGGGACAGCACGGCGCTCCGGTGACTCGGATGTCCGCCCCGCTTCTGGCTGGTTGTCGGGGCGGCTTCCGGTTCCTTTCATGGCTGGGCGAATGAAGTCTCTCGGGACAGAGCTTCAAACGTCACCTCAGACGATGGTCCGCGCGGCTTCTGGCTGGTTGTCCGCGCGGCCATCGCTCCCTTTCCTTCGGATCGCCGCGCTCGGGACAGCACGGCGTTCCGGCTACACGGATGTCCGCTCCGCTTCTGGCTGGTTGTCGGGGCGGCTTCCGGTTCCTTTCATGGCTGGGTGCGGAGGCCCGCCTGCAGTCGGGGTCCCTCCGTGTCAACCGATGGCCGTCGCTTCCTATGGTGTGTTGTGGGCGCGGCCATCGAACCCTTTTCACCACTACCGGGAGGCCGCGCTCGGGACAGCACGGCCATCCGGAAATCCTACGGGCACCCCCGCCGCTTCTGGCTGGTTGTCGGCGCGGGTGCCCGCCGATTTTTCCGTTTCCGCCGGTGACGGCGGTTATCACCTGCCGGTTTTCCCGGCCGAGACGCTCGAGTGGATGGCCCCCGCGCCGGGGAAGTTCATCATCGACGGCACCCTCGGCGGCGGCGGCCACAGCTCGATGTTTCTGGAGGCAGGCGCCTCCGT
>Ga0315904_10001537_pt1 | contig 36857 bp, 67 predicted proteins | sample LakEriMetagenome_6_FD_203529 | JGI IMG/M metagenome (GOLD analysis project Ga0315904, IMG submission 203529) | Freshwater fungal communities from buoy surface, Lake Erie, Ohio, United States - Buoy 12 MA120 | ecosystem: Environmental > Aquatic > Freshwater > Lake | place: USA: Lake Erie, Ohio...
CCCTTGCTTTCATCATGTGGTCAGCCATAATATATGCTTCTTCTGCTGTATCAATCATAATTCCAGTAGGTAATTTTCCTGAAGCAATCATTGCGTGCATAGCCTTAGCTGCAAAGTAATCACGTAAGTCCATACCTTGATTGCAGCTAAAAGATTTATCTGGGTTTTCAACTAATATTGGAAATGCTTTCATTTTGTCTCCTCATCTAAAGACACTCTCCATACAATAAAGCTATGTTTTTTGCCATTTTCGACAAACACATTCATAACTCCATCTAAAATATCTTTTTTTGCTTTTTCATCTAAATGGTAAAAACTAGCCATTCTTACAGTTAATTTCAAATCTTCTGTTACTGCTCTAACGCTACTCATTTAAGTCTCCTATCCAAAAATTGTTTGCAAAATTGCTACTGTACCAAAGATTGTTACAGCAAAAAATACCCCCATTGCTACCGACAAATACAGCCAAATTAGTATTTTTTTAATCATTGTCACCTCCAATGAACGGATAGCTTGCCATACTTTTTATGTTTCTGGTTATAAATTATTCCTATTGATTTCTATGTTTCTATTAATAAATAGTTGTTGACCATATTTACAGATGGAACTATTATCTGTTTCACCAACTAACCACGAAAGGGAACCAAATGGACTTAACAATATACAAGCAAATGCCTGATCTGCCAAATGCAGATATAGATTTTCTTAACGACTTAGACGATACGCTACTAGGTAGACCTGCTGAAGATTACGAATGTGAAGAAAAAATGCAAATAGAGCTTGATCGTATTGATAACGATATGGATTTATGGGATTCTGAAAGAATTGCTGAATTCGAACGAGCTATGGATTACAAATCTAAATGTGGGGTATGGCCATGATAGACAAATGGATGGTGGCTGAAATAACTTACGTTTTACGCCTAATGGTAGATAAGTTTGAGCGTAGAGAACTATCACCTAGCGAACATGAAGTGCTTATGATGGCTTACAGAGCCTTAGCACTACCACCGAAAGAAATACATTGGATGGTTAACGAAATGGAGAATGACGAATGATTAAATGGTTAGATGAGCATCAGTTGGTTATAATCGCAGTCTTGTTTTTTTTATGGGTAGTATGTTCAAGTTTTTAATTCAGGAGATAAATAAATGGAAGATTTTAAAGTTTACGCTAAGTTACAAAAGTGCCGTGTAGAGTTGCAGAACATGGAGCTGAAAAAGTCAGGACACAATAAGTTTGCCGGATACCGTTACTTTGAGCTGGGTGACTTCCTGCCAGCGGTTAACACGTTATTCGACATATACGGACTAGCCTACTCATTACAGTTTGATCGTGAAATGGCTACTATGTTTATCATTGACGTAGATACAGGAAGCTCAATCAAGTTTACCTGCCCTATGGAGCAAGCGATCCTAAAAGGCTGTATGCCAGTTCAGAATCTAGGCGCATCAATAACCTACATTACACGTTATCTTTTAGTTATGGCTTTAGCAATATCCGAGCATGACTCTGTGGACGCTTCAGAGCCTACGAAAGAGAAAAAGACTATATCCGCTACTGATGGTGCTAAAGATGCCTTAGATGCCCGTTTAGCTGCCTTAGTGGACAAGTTATCGAATCATATTCAGGCACAGTTCGATGCAGGTAATGAATGGGCTGCGTTTGAGGCGTGGGATTTGCGAGATCAGACTACCTATGATGTAACAGCATCAACGGCAGTATGGGCGCAATTAAGCAGTAAATGTCGTAGTACATTAAAAGCAATGAATCAAGAAGCTAAAGGATAAATAATGGAAACTAAATACGAGGCACGACCAGGCACTTTCTCACTGTTCAAGAATCAGGAGAAGAAAACAGATAAGCATCCCGATTACAAAGGTGACGGTAAAGACTTAGACGGTAACGAAATATGGGTTAGTGCTTGGCTAAAAGATAGTAAAGTCGGTAAGTTTATGAGTTGCTCGTTTAAATTGAAGGACGAGAAGCCTAAAGCAAAGCCTGAAAAGTTTTATGATGACGATTTATCTGACGCACCATTTTAATGTTTAGTCCAGCTAGAGGTGACTTATAACGCTAGCAGCAGGGGCTACTCGTCTCCTTCGGAACACTCTCGGTAGTGACCCTGCACCAACAAAAGGAAAACAATGAAACTGTTAGATTATTTACAAAAGACTTATGACGTTAAGAATGATCGTCAACTTGCAATTAAACTAGGATTTAGCACACCTACGTTATCTAAGATTCGTACAGGAAAGTATCCAGTTAGCGCAGATATGATTATCGCTATACACGAGACGTTTGGAATGACAATTAAGGATATAAAGAAATTACTATGAGAATTCTATTTCTACTAGGAGTTAGCCTAATGTTGCTAGGTATTACATTAGCTATACAGGACAAGCTAGAGCGTGAGTACGAACGTGGCTATCAAGACGCTATACGCTCGTTAAGTACAAGACAAGTTGATAACCTATGTATTAAATGGTGGTTTCAGTCTGATCTGGAAGCAGCTAGAAAGAGGGCTTGTGGAAAATGACTTGGGTTAAATCTTACTGTGGTGGCAAACCTAACTATACAATTGGAGGAGACATGGAAACTATTGAAGAAGCGTATAAGAAAAAACGTGAAGAAGTTAAGGACTTAAACGAGATTATCTACCATCTACGTATGGAGATTAAACGCCTACAAGAGATAATCACAGAGTCTAAACACTAATCACTTGACCTCTAAAGTAAACAAGACCAGCTTCCTCATCAATAACTTCGCAGAGTTCTGGAGGCATTAATTTGCCTTTGTAATAAGTAAGGATTGCGAATCCTGAACGATGGTTGCGAGTCCCATCTTCTGTATATAAAAACTGTTGCCCCCATACATTAGCTAACGAGCCGCAATCGATCCCGTATCTCGTGCCTGTCAGGTCTGTCCAGGGGGTAATTTTGAGACTATGAAGATGCCCATTACAGGTTGAGACCCCTGACTTTAAGGTTGCGTTATATGCTGCGTGAATTCCGTTGTAGTTTCGATGCTTGATTTGAGTGTTATTGTTGACCATAATTGACGTTGAGAATTTCCAACGTGGGAAATGATCTTGTAAATTAAATCCCATCACGTCCTTGTAAGTATCACCAACTTGATTAGAAATTCTAGCTGAGAATCTTATATCGTGATTTCCCCACGTCCATAGCAGTTTCGCGTTACCAGCTACCGCTTCAATCTCTGCTAGTCTATCCTGACAGGCATCAAGCTCTTGCTTTACATTAGGACGAACCTCGTAGCCATTAGACGGGTGTCTGCTGATACTAGCACCGTCAAAGACATCACCAGCCATAATCACAATATTAGGTTTTAGGGTATCAACTACATGGACAAATGCTCTGTGAGCTGTAGCTATATCGTCAGGCCAGTAATGACAGTCGCTACCAACAATAATGCAGCCATCAGGCATATCAACTAAAGTTCTAACACCGTTTGATGGTAGCGTTATTTTAAAATCTGGACTGCGTTTATCGGTAGCTTTTAATATTACTCCAAGCCTATTTTCTATACTTCTTCTTCTTAAATTAACTGATCTTATGTGGCAACCTAAAATCTTTGCCACTTCTGCTACTGATGGATTTTGGTTCCATATCGATATAAACTCGTCATCACTACATAATTTAGCTGGCATTAGTTTACTCTCCGTATATATTCTCCGCACCACTCATCAGAAGCGGTTAGTGCAAAGGAAAAGGAAACGCCACCATTATCTTCAGGTAGCACAGTAGGAGGGAATCGGTGACATTCGCCTAAACTTGCTTCTTTATCTGGCTTAAAGAAGGCACAAGTTCGGCACATCGGCATACAATCAGCAGGAATATTAGAGGCACTTCCTTTTTTCGACATCTTGTAAAGCCTTTTCTAGTTCTTCAATACGATATTGCTGGTACTGAATTACTCTGTTTAGTTCGTTATAAAGCGCACGAGTATTATTTACTTCTTCTCTTGATAACAACAGATTGCCATTATCATCTAAAGTTGCTGCGGTTGCAACACTAGCAAGTAATAAAATAGCAATCCATCGCATAATAAACTCCTAAGCTATCAATCCATTGGAATAAACAGTCTTACCGTTTTTAGATGTTGCAGTTAAATTTTGCTTCTTTAGATTATTAGCATCGTAAGATACGTGAACCCAGCCAGAATCAGGAACGCCAGGCGTATAGAACTCTAAGATTAGCTGCGTGTAAGTTAAGTTATCCGAAATCCACTGCGCTAGATCAGCGTTAGCAATAGCAGGTATCTCTATATCGGCAGCCTGACCTTTGCAATGATCAGAGGACTTCGATCCACCAACCTTAGCGTTAACCTCTGGATGACGATAGCCAGAATTAACCTTAACGCCAGTTTTAAAGTTATCACGAATAGGCTGTAGCACCTTCTCGCATAACGTCTTTAGATTCTGTATATCTGCCTCAGTAGGATCATTCTTCATACCAAACCGTAAAGCAGTCTCGCTCTTGGTTAATTCCTGTAGGCTAAAGTTTTCTGATAGCTTCATTTCTTCATATCCATGATTTTCTCAAGTGTGCGACCACCGAAATAGAACGACATCACGAGCATTCCCCATTGACCTAGTAGCTCAACAAATGAGTCAGCTATATCAACTAAAGCAGCATCAAGGATAGCTAGTATCAAATAAGCAACAAGAATGTAGATTAGCGTTAATGGACGAATATTCTTAGACAACCAAGAGTCACTAGCCATGTCAGCCTGCATACGCTCTGTCAGATTAGTCTGCTCAACCTCGTACATCTTGGAGTCATTAGCCATCTTAGCTAACTCACCGTCTTGAGCTAATTTCGTTAGTTCTAACTGTGCCTTAGCTTTAGCTTCAGGATCAGGAATTAACTTATCAATTAACTTTCCACCAATGTTTAGAATTGCGTCTAGTCCAATCATCATTCCCTCCAGTGAAACATACTCCAAATAAAATACAAGATAGCCGTAGCGCAAGCAGTACCAACGATAGCAGCAATAATGTTCTGAATTAACTGCATCCTCTCTGCTCGCCTTCTAGCTATCTCTCTGAGCCTCATACGCTCTAATCTAGCTTCTTCTTCAGCTTGTTCTTTAGCAGCAGCTACGATAGCGTCCCTACGAGCGCACATCTCCTCGTAAAGTCCTGTCTCACCTGAGTTATTGTAGATAAGCATTTCACGTAATTCGACCTCTAGTCGATATAGCTTACGTGATGCAAAGGTAGCGTCTAGTGCTTGTTTAGTTGCTTGCGATAACGAAATATTAGGATTCTTCTTGGCTACCGTATCAACAACTGCAACAGACTTAATTTCGGCTTGCTTTTCAAAGAACGTAGAGATGTCGTGATAACACTCTTGTATATCTTTCCCTAATGCGATGGCTCTCTTGACTCCAGCAACAGCAGCCTCCGCAGCAGCAAAGGCTACCGCTACTTCGATCATTTTGGTAATTGTCCGTTAGAGCCTAACCACATTAATAAGAATAAAGCACCTGCACCAACTATCCAGAATATCTTCTTAACGACAGACTTACCAACTTCCTCGTAAATCTTCTTAAATGCTACCTCAGCAGCACGTTCAGCTATCTTTTCTATTTGAGCGTCAGATAAGTTGATGTCAGACATTATTCTCTACCCATAAACAAGTTTCTTCATCTAACGCATAATCTCCTTCTGGCTTAGGAGGAATAAAAGCGTCTCGTTCTCTATCGTAAGTGTAACCAATACCTGCATAATTCTTACGTAATGGTCTGCCTTCTGGATGCTGACCACCACGAGTATTGTAGCTTGTCTGAATCCACTCACCAGGAGATGAATCTACAAACGTGTCAAAAAACTCTGGTTCAGCAATAATAACCTGAGTAACAATTCCGTTAGTAACTTTAGCAAAGTGTCCCATAGTTAAGCCGTATATGATCCAGATTGAGTAAATGTAATAATTGTATTTGCACCAGATGTGGTTACAGTTGGACTACCTGTTACAGTTGTACTATAACTAGCTGTAGGAACTGAAAGTATTACCACGCCAGAGCCACCGTTGCCACCATTAAGGGTATATCCACCACCACCACCACCACCTGTGTTCGCTGTTCCGTTAGCACCATTACCAGTTCCAGCTACTCCATTCCCGCCACCACCTGAACCAGCAGTACCGCCAGTACCGCCAGTATTTCGGCAGCTACCTCCACCCCCACCCGCATAAAAAACAGCACTACCTGTAATGCTAGATGATATTCCAACTCCACCGTTGCCACCGTTATTCGTAGCAGCAGCACCAACTGCACCACCGCCACCGCCACCGCCTCCGGCTCCAGTGGATGAGCTTGATGTCGATGTGCTAACACCACCAGCGAATCCTTGTCCTGATGTGCCTGAGCCTCCTGCTTGGCTAGTTCCACCACCGCCACCGCCTGACCCACCATTCGCACCAACATATCTACCAGCTACGTTTGTGCCGCCATAGCCGCCACCTATTGCTGTAAGACCTAATCCAGTTGAGTCAGTACCATTAACAGCTTGCGCTCCAGATGTTTGACCTGCACCGCCACCACCAACGACAAAAGAATACGTTGTGCCTACATTTAATGTAGATGTGCCAGTAATGTAGCCTCCGGCTCCCCCTCCCCCTCCGAACGCAGCAGAAGCAGCAGGGCCGCCTCCTCCACCTCCACCCCCTGCAACAATTAAATAAGTTGCAGCATAGGCTTTAGACTGATTGAATTGATACCAAGCATTACCGTCATACCACTCTGTATATCCAAGAGTAGTGTTATAACCCATCGTGCCAGCAGATATACCAGTAGGTCTGCCCGCAGTAGTCCACGATGAGTTAGTGATTCCTTTTGTACCGTCAATAATCGCTGGCATTATCCACCTACGCCATCTTTGTAGCCAAATTTATTGAGTAAATCATCTATCCATTCATCTGATACGTAGTCACCACCTTCTTCTGCTGGTTCTGGTTTTTCTCCAGACCATAACCATCCAGCAAATTCTTGTGCATCTACGTTAAATGGATCAAGAGGAATACAAGCACCATCTTCTAGACGGATAACTGAATTTTTATCTGAGCATAATTTGTACATTTTATAACTCCGCAGAAGCGTCAATAAAGTTAGCAGCAGAAGTGCTATCAATAACTAACATTGCTGATTGTCCAGCAGTACCTGCTGAAGTTGAATTAATGTCAAAAGAAATTATATTTTTATTTGATTGTGTTCCAGCAAATGCAGAAAACTGAAGATTTGTTAGCCCAGATGTATAAAATTGAATAGTACCGCCAGAACCCATAGTTGGCTGCGATCTAAAATCAACTGGATTTGACCAAGATAATCTTCTTGCTGCAGGAGCAGTACCTCCAGTTAAAAGAGCAGTTGCTAAACCAATAAAAGGAGAATTTGCTCCACTCCATTTATTGTAGTAACGTTGACAAAGCGACAATTCTGTAGTGTACGGTCTGTAATCAAAGCTAGTAGCTGTACTGCCCTTCTCTAGTTGTACGCCAGTAATGTAGAACGTAGCTCCGTTAGTGCCTACTACGTTTGTTGAGCCGGTAGCAGAATAGTAAGACCCAGATGCCCAAGAGCCAGCAGTACCTAAATAAGTTGCTCCCATCCCCATAGATAGATTAACTGTTATACCTATACCGTTTGTTGTTAACCAAGTCCCAGAGGTATCGCCAGCAATTATTATACTTTTTTGTTCCCAAGTGTTTGCTGAAGAAATTGTGTAAGTAAATGGATATGATCTAGAACCGCCACTATTATTTATTGCCCCGCCAAATGTACCAGTAAGACTTGAGCGAACCCAGAATGATAAAGTTACAGGTGCGGCATTAGCAGTACCCCATGCTAAATCAGCAATATTTAAGCCTTCAATACTTTGTTGTAATGTAAAAAAATCAGTTGATACAACAGAATAAGCAGAAAGAGAAGTTGCACCTAAATAATTAGTAAATCCTACTGGTGGAGTTACTGAGGCAGCATTTCTTTGTATTGAAAATTTACTTGATTGTGCAAATGCTGTAAGCCATCTATCTACAGTATAAGTTGCTCCAGTTAAAGGAGTAACACTCGCACCAGCATTACGCTGATCTATTTTCATGTCACCATTCAAAATCCTGTTACGGAATACTGAAGAACTAGGAGCAAGTACGCCACCGCTAGAGTCTGTTATTGAGTCTGTTGCAATCAAGCCGTAGGGCATGGTTATACTCCTATATTATGGTTGGCATATTTGCCATGATATTTATTTCTTGCTTCAGTTGCTACTAGTTCGGCAAACTCAAAATCCTCAAAAACTCCAAGATATTTACGCTTACCGTCATAACTAATAGTTACTTGCCATTTGTTTATTTTAGCTTTCCATGACACATTTTTGGAGCCTGATTTATTACATTTATATGCAGGTTTATTGTACATATTCTGCATTCTTGTAACTTCACGCAAATTCTCAATCCTGTTGTCAATCTTGTTGCCGTTAATGTGGTCTATTTCTTTTGGAATATAGCCATGATTCATTAAGTAAATAATCTGATGCTCTCTAAACTTTTTACCGTAAATACTTATTTGATAATATCCTACCTCATTAATAAATCCAGCTTTTGATCCTTTTATTGCTTTACCATGAGTAGGATTCTTCCAGTACAAACTTCCATCAATATAATCAAATAAGAACAAAGCATCTTCTTTAGTTAAAACTTTTGCTCTAGCAGAATATTCTTTATGCTTTTTCTGCTGCATCTCAAAGAACTGGTCTTTTAAACAAGCCTTGCATTTTGCTTGTCTTCCATATTTACCTTCTTTTCTACGACCGAACATATCCAAAGTTTTTTCTACGTTACAAGTAGTGCATACTCTGGATAAATTCACCTTATGCTCCTTGAGTTTGTTCTGCTAACTTAGCTTCTTCTGCTAATCTAGCTGCTTCATCATTTACTATCTTGGCAGCATCGTAAGCCGCTTGTTCTTCAGCCGTATATTCGACTTGAGTAACTTCACCAGTTTGTACGTTAACTATTGTTCTGTGCATGATTTACTCTATTCGTAAAAAATATTTATTGAGCCAGCATCAAATGTGTCTGTGCCGTTTACTGTGGTAATGCGTACTCTGTCTAATGTTGCAGATACTTGTTTTCTACCAATACCGATACTTTGAGCATTATCATTTAAAGAATTACACATACCAGTAAAAACCCATGTATTTGCAGTATCTAGTAAAACAATTGTATATACTCCATCCCAAACCCTAGCTGGTGCTGCATTTGCGCCATGTATGATAAAACCAGTAGTAGAATTTGCGTTTGTTGTGTTTGCTGTCCACCCACCACTAGCATACGATGTTGTTTCTATGCCGCCAGAATCACCTATTTGAACTTGTATTAAAGAAGTTCCGTTAGTAGAAACACCACTAAACATTACAGTGATACGCTTTACGCCACTAGGTATAGACGTAAAATCAATGCTAGTGCCTGACGTAGAAGCCTGAGCAGTTGCTCTTGTAAGTGAACCTGTAACACCACCTGATGCCGACAAAGTACCTGTAACCGTTAAATTACCGCCTACAGTTTGATTACCTGTAACAGTTTGAGCAGCAGACATTGTTACGTTCTGGCTAGAATCAATCGAGATAGCCGCAGTACCACCGCCAGAGCCAGTTAGGATATTTAGCGCACCAGTGTTATCACTAGTTACTGCTAAACCGTTATTTGTACCGTTTCCGGCAACAATAGTATTCGCCATGTCTTGTCCTTATCTAAACAACAACCCACCTTGAACCGCTAGGTACTGTTACCGTTACACCAGAAGCCACCGTTATCGGGCCAGCACTCATTCCGTTCTTATTCGTAGTAATCGTGTAGTTAGCTGATACCGTATTCGCGTTCTCAAAGATAGCTCCACCGCCACCGTTAGCACCGCCTACTGGAGTCCAGTTAGAACCGTCATACGTCTCAAGTATTGCTAAAGTTGAATTATATCGTAACTGACCTGTGGCTGACGATGGTCTTTGTGCAGTCGTTCCTACAGGCAATCTAACAGCTCCAGTGCTGTTTATTGCAAAGGTAGTAGGTACGTCTATAGTAGCTGCGTTAATCGTCACAGAGGACGTTGTAGTGCTTCCTATGACCGTTGCACCTGATGCTGTGAAAGTACCAGCTACCGTAAATGGATCGCCTGAAGTACCTACCTGCTGATCCTTTAACTGCGCCATTAATTCACGAATTGCGTTATTGACAAGGCTAGGAGCCATGCCTTCAGCTAAGTTAATACCGTCAATATCAGTATTTGAGCTTGCTGTTGCGCTAAATTCGCTGATCTTTGTTTTTGCCATTGCTTAATCTCCAAGCAGACCTGTAGTGGTTCCGATAGCAGCAGAACCAGGAACTAACCCTACTGGCTTGCGCTGTGTGCGTAATTTCAATTCTTGTAATATTCTTGCTTGCTCAATAGGATCAGTAGCAAATAGTCGCTTTTGTAACTCAGCAGAAGTCTCACCGCTAATGCCTTTAGTTCTAGCCATACCTTGACGTAGTAGCTCCATTGCGCCACCAGTTAAGCCACCAGTACCAAAACTTTGCGCTATAGCAGCAGTGCTACCTAAACCTTCGCTAGTAGCTAAGCGTTCACCAGTTTGTGAGCCACCCATGATCGCCTTGCCTGTCTTAGTTTGCTCACCAAGAGCATCAACGTAACGGACAAAGTCATTGTATTGCTTAGGATCAGTAAATGCATAACGTAAGAGAGACTTTTGTTTGTCGCTCTTAAATATCTGACGAGAAAAGTCACCACCTTTAAAGTTCTCAAGACGAGAATTAACGTCTGACATCATACCTAGACGGAAAGCCTCTTTTTCTGAATCATTCATCTTTTTCAGATCATCTAGGACTTCTTTGTCTTCCATCTTTTGATACTTTTGACCACTCTCAAATGAAGAACGAATACGCTCGTTATCAGCAAACTCTTTATTTGCTTTAGCATAAATAGGATTCTTTTCTTTGATTAAGTCGTTAAATTCACGCTTTACGTTAGAAACATCTCTGCCGTAACTAGTCATCTTGCCAGTTACAGGATCAATTTCTTTCTCTACTACTCGATCTAAACCAATCTTGATCTGGTGCAGCACGTTAGTAGGAACAAACTGAGCGTTACGAACTTGCTCCAAGTCTGGCAACGTATCACCATAAACACCAGCTCGTCTTTGTGCTTCTTTATAAGCATCTTGGAATACTGGACGATCTACGTACTTGCGGAAATCACGAGCATCTACAGCCTTCTCATAAGCTAACGGATACTTAGCAGACGCAGCAGACTGTTGATTCTTAGCTAAGAAATCTAGGTACTCGTAGCCATTGACATTTTTACCTAATCCTGCACGTTTTACTAAACCGCTAACGATATCGCTAGGCTGGTCTATCATGCGTGACTCTAAGAATCTAGCAGTTGCAGACTTTTGACTCGATGGCACTACATAAGCAGCATAAGACAAGTCTTGTAAGCTCTTTGTTAAGTCAGCCAATACAGGACGAGGAACATTTAATCTCTGTAACTCAGCTAAAGCTGCTTGAGCCTCATCAGGAGTTAGATTGTCTTTGTTTAATGTGTTAGCTAGTATTTTGTTTGCAGCAGTAGTTTGATCGCCAATGCCAGCAGCGTTAAGCGCACCACGAATCATGCTACCTGCGCCTTTGATAGCTACAGGTAAAGTACCGCCAAATGCTCCGCCAACAACTCCACCTATAGCAGCACCTTCTAAAGGATTCTTCTCTGCTGTACCTGCGCCAGTTAATGCGCCAGTACCAGCACCTACGGTTGTACCACGAGCAATCTGACCGCCTATAGTTTCACCAGTAACAGCAGCCTGTGTAGTCCCACTAGCACCCTTTAATTTGGTAAGCGCACCGAATGGAATAGCCATGCCACCCGCTAACTCTAATGGAGTAGCAAAGCCAGGATTATCTATGTTGTACTGTGTTTGCTGCGCTCTTAATCTATCTCTGATTGACTCGTATTCTTTACCACTAATAGCACCAGAACGTAATGCAGCTTCTAACTCATCAGCAAATCCAAATGTAACACCTTGAGCTACTGTTCTAGCTGTCTCTGCTGCGCCAGAATAAGGAACACCCTTCTGAAAAACTGATGTAGAAGGAACATTCGCTTCTCCGGCTACAGGCAATGTTCTGTAATCAATGTTTTGAGTTGCCATTATGGTTTTACCCTTCTAACGCCATCTGGATCAACAAATATCGTACCTTTAGGATACTTAGGGTCTTTTAATAGATTATTAACATCTTGCTGAGTAAATGTGTGTGGTTCAAATTTAGGTATTTCTAACAAAACTTCTGGATCGCCTAGTTTTGAATTTTTACGTCTGCGGATAATTGAATTTTGAGCATCATTAGCATCACGCAAATTAATTTCCATTAATGTATTAATAGCTTTGGCAGCACTTTGGGGAGAATCAGCAGCTTGCAATTCATCTATTGCTCGTTTTGCGTCTGTATCTGTTTGAGTTCCTTTGTTTAATCTTAATCTTTCATTAATTAAACGTACTTTAAAAGCCTCAAAATCTTTTTTGGCAATAATATCTGGATCATCTTGACCCAAACCACCTCTAACAGCCATTGAAAATCTTTGTGCAGGGCCAAACTTAATAGCTCCTGATCTAATTGCATTAATATATTTATTAGAATCAGCAGCTATATTGATAGCTGTTTGACCTCTATCGTAATCTTCATCTTCTTGCTTTTGTATTGCAGCAGGTAACTGAACTTGTTTTACAGGAGCTTTGTAATCTCCAACTGGCTTACCTGTTTGTGCGTCAACTATTGGTAATCCAGGTCTTGATGGAAGAAAAACCAATCTACCACTAGCGTCAACAGTAGGCTGAGATGCGTACATAGATTTAGCAGCACCTTCACCTACTGGCTTACGAGCAAGAATAAACCATTTTTGGCCATCCCATTGTCTAGTAGTTCCATCAGCAAATTCACGTACTTCAGGAGCTTTTGCACCAGTGCCTTCAACAGGCATAATCTTACCGTCAGCAGTTTTTTGATATATAACTCCAGCAGGCAATCCTAATGCAGCAGCTTCTTCTTTTGTTAATACTCCACCTTGTCTGCCAGCACCCATAGGAGCCTCAAATACAACTCTACCAGTAGGATCAACTAATACTTCACCAGGCTTTGCTGACGTTAATTTAGGCTGACGCTTTTCTTGCTCAAGATCAGCAATAATACGCATAGCACCAGGCAAGTTAGTGTCAATAATCTGCGCTAACTCTGGATACTTCAACTTTAATTGTTCTGCACCTTGTAAAGTTCTTTGCTGCTGTAGCATTTGCTGAGCATCCATTCTTTGCTTGATGCCACCTTGATACGCACCACCAGCACTCTCGAATCCACCTGCTACTGCACCTAAAATGTTTTGCAATGCTGAACGTGGAGGGCCATATGCACTCATTCCTCTAGCCAATGCAATACCAGCACCTAATAATCCCTGTATCTGCGCTCTTTTTTGTAACGCAGCAGTTTCGTCAACACCTAATAAGCCTTGATATGCTTTAGGTAAAGTACCGAACGGTGTTAAATCTTCTAATGCCATATATCACCCTAATAGTGAAATCGGTTGATTGCTAATTACAGTCTGTTGGTAAGGATTCAGTGCTGCCATTGGATCATAATTAGCTAATTTATTTCTAGCTGTAACTGGAACCACTGGAGCAGTTGCCATTTGCTGATCTGGCTCTAATAAACTATTCGCATAACCAAATGTTTGACCTGTTGCTACTGGATTTTCGTAAGCAGACTTAGCATACATACCAGCTTTATCCAACAATGAAGGAGCTGTATTAACAGCACTTGTAGTATTAAGCATAGCAGGATCAATCGGTGATCTACCTGCAAAGCTCATTCCAGCAGCATTCATTGATGCTAAATTAGCAGCATTAGCAGTATTAGCAGCATTAGCGGCATTTAATATATTTCCACCAGCATAAGACATTGCAGGTTGAGCTGTTTGAGCAGCAATCATTGAATTTGTTATCCCACTGGTAGGAACCGCAGCAGCTCCAGTAGCACCAGCAGCTCCAGTAGCACCAGTTATACCTAATGCTTGACCGCCTGTATAGCCAGCAGCAGCACCTAGCAAAGCACCTTGCAATGGATTACTAGGCTTCATTAAAGCACCAGCAGCAGCACCGATAGCTGGAATTAAAAATGGCGCACCCATTATTTGCCTCCTGATTGAGTAGTCGTACTAGTACCACCAGAAGGTACACTAGTGAATAGATTCGTGAATTGTTGTAGCTTGCGCTCTGGAGCAGTTTGCTCAAAGTTGTAACGGTTAATAGCGTCTTGCAATGCTTTTAGATCGTAAGACTCACCTGCCTGACCTGCTTTTAGTAATTTATCAATATCACCATAATCAGCCTGAGCCATTGCAGGAGCATTTCTAATAGCTTCCATTTGCCTACCAGCTTCAGCCTCAGATGATTGATAAGCTAACTGACCTGCGCTTTCCGCTAGGTTACGACCGAATATGTCTTGAGCTTGACCTACCTGCTGACCCATTGCATTAGAGCCATAACGACCCATTGATGAAGCCTTAGACTGCAAACCCTGTACGCCACGAGTATAAGCCTCAGTAGCCTGACGAGTAGTACCTGCTAATGCACCCTCTAGGAATGGATTAACGCCTCGACCTTCAATTATTCCTAATGTTTCTGATTGAGCAGCTCTAGTTAACGGAGAGCCAGCCTTAGCACGTTCAGTAGCTAATCTGATAGCCTCTGATGTTGCAGCAGATGGGCCGACATAAGTTTTACCAGGATAGAATTGCGCTCCAGGTGATTGATACTGACGTTTAGCTTCCTCAAGACCATACGTTACATATGGCTTAATGCTCTCGTCTATCCCGCTGGTTGTACTGCTTCCTCCGCCACCACCGCCCATATCGTACCCCTCAAATCTCGCAAATCCACTGTTTAGGACGGAAACCTAATTGTTTCGCCCTACGTTGCCAACCTTGTCGATGGCTAGAGAAAGTTACATATTTTGCATTAGCTTGACTTGCCAAGCCTTTTATGTATTTTAGCCCATCTTCAACCATTTGATAATCATTTTCTAACGTCCAAGCTGCCCAAACGTGTAGATGTAGTCCAGATGGCTGCAATATGAAGAAGCCACCGAACCTCTGCTCCTTCAAAACTACCCATAGAAGTGATCTATTAGAGATTAAATCTGCATAGACATCTTCTACTATCCAATCCTCTGGGCTATACCCTTTAATTTTGTCTAATGGTGCTTTAATTGATGCCCACCATTTACGTATATCTGCTACTGGTATATGTCGGAATTCCATCAACCCACCACTATGTAGCCGTAAGTTTTATCTGCTGTATTGTTAGACCAATGTGTCAAAGTTGCACTCCCTTGAGTTTGTGAGGAAACGTAAACGTTACTTGTCGCTGATGGAGCTATGTATTGCATCGTAGCTATCGCACTAGGAATAGACGGTCTTGTAGGACTCGTGCTAGTACCGTAATGCTCGATGGATACTCCAATATCAGAAACACGCCACATTATCTCAACATAATCATTGGCTTGCAATTCCAAAAAGAAATTAAGTGCTGCTATTAAATGACTAGGATCGCCTGAGCTTTTTCTAGCTGGCATACTAAACCTGCTATTTGAGCCGTCAACATTCGTTCCGTTCTTCATAAACCAAATATCTACGTCTTGTGAATCGTTAGTAGTATTTTTATATTGAATAGAAAATTGAATGTTATACACGCCATAATTTCTGACGTTCATTCTTGAACTATTCGATAGATATACTCCGTTAGAGTAATCAGTAGTATTTAACGTTATAGCGTAAGCAGTTGTCGTATTAGCAGCAGACTGATCTGTAGTGTCCTGAAACGCACCATAGGGCGCAGAATCAGCTTCCGCAGCATTACTTATAGGAACCAAGAATATCAAGCTCTCGTTACCTATACGGCTGTCGTATATAGTCGTTGTGGTCGCATTACCTGTGGCTAAAGTGACCTTGCCAGTGTTATTCGTCTTGCCGTCCATAATCCCACGAACGACTTCAGCAACCTGTCGCTGATCTCCGCCAAAAGGAGGTAACGTCTGAAACTGGACTGTTCTCGTCATCGAGTACCCTGACCTGCTATGTCTATCTCAACCGCTACAGCAGTTTTCCAGTTACCACTAGGACTAGTTTTAACCCTGTGATACCTACCTGCCGAACGCAGCCCACAGCGACCCTCAGAATCGGCTACAGAGGCATCTCCGAACGTAATGGCATCAGACAATAGCTCACGACTTGCGACCGCTACAGAGCCGCTACCTTGATCCACAATCGGTCTGCCTAAAGTAATGACAGAATGACCTACATCTATATCGCCTGACGTTAAAGCAGCCTGTTTATACTGACCGCTAAAGGTAACGATATTAGGGCCTCTCGTAGCAGACAATAGCAATAGACCACCAACCCACTGACGATCATCCAAAGAGATGCCTAGTGAGTCTATGCTTGCGCTAAATACGTCCAAACCTTCTAGCGTTACAGATGGCGTTAAAGCAAACGATACGCTGTCAGCAGTAGTCTCTGCATACGACCATTTATTTAGCGAGATGTTATAAATCAGCAGTAAATTGTCACCATTCTGTGCAGGGAACAGCCAAGTAATCAGGCGTTTCTCTGTATCTATGGCAGATGACATTCCTAACTTAATTGCCGTTAGATTAGCGTTATCAAAGAACCAGCGATCTATTTTTTCTGTACCGATTCCTTTAGTTGTCTGACCATCACACACGTAAAAACCATCGTCTGCTAGGAAATATGTTAATCCTGCAAAGTTAATGATTGATCCGGCAGAAATACAGCCTAAAGTGCGGTTAATAGCGTCAAACTGGAAGAAATACGGACTACCTGCATACGTCATACGGTAGATAGCACGCTCTAAGAACACTAATCCGTACTCACCACCAGCTAAACCAGTAATATCGCCACCGTCAGGTATGACTTGAGAGTCAGATTGACTAGCAAGACCAGGAGTCCAGTCTGTTTCATCATTAATATCAGACCAGTAAACCTTATTTTCTTCGCCAACTACGTTAGCAGCGACTACAAAGTCCTTAACTACCGTCACATACTTAGCTTCAGGAGCAGCAGCAGCCAAATCTGTAGCGTAAGTAGATACATTTAGCGTGTATTGCTGTAATTTGCTGTCACCGTTAGCCATAATCATCTTATCGCCATACTGAACAGCATCCCAATACTCAATAGTTCCGTAACCAGTGGTGGTTAATGGAGCCATCGCACGAGTACCAGGAGTAAACTTGTACAGATTACTAGCAGAAGCACCAAATAATGATACCGTTCCTGCTGTTTTACCTGCAAAACAAGTCAATAAATCAGCGTTAGCATCGTCAGAATACTCAACCTCATCAAGAATTGGAGCGTATCCATTAGTAACTGGATAACAGTTGACCGCATCCGTTAAAGCACCTGTAACTCCAGGCTGATCTGGTAGCCATTCACCAAATATTATTCGTTGTTTAGCCATTATTGCCTTGTCCAAGTATCAGATTGCGATGAAACTACTGTCCATGTGTTATCACCAGAAGGAACAATAGTCCAAGTATTCGATTGTTCTGTGACGTTATCCCACTCGTCACCAATTACATTACCTTCTACACTTATCTCTGCATTTCCTTCTATACCTGCTATTGCGTTCCATACAGCTATTGCTAAACATGAAACCTCTGCCAAAGCATCTACTGAAGCATGACCATCATACTCAACACCACCGTTTGCAGTTACAGTAGCAGTTCCATCAATAGCAGCAGTTCCTACCTGAACTCGTATGCCGTCAGCAGTAACCGTAGCAGTACCATTAATAGCACCAGTAAAGAATAAGACTCTAGTAGCTTCTGCCGTAACTGTTGCTGTTCCATCTACAGAAGCCGTAGCATTGATTAACAAGCCACCATTAGCAGTAACCGTAGCAGTACCAATTATTGAGCCAGTAGCACTATAAATAATGCCACCAGCCGCAGTTACTACCGCAGTTGCATCTATAGAGCCTGTAGCAGTTTGAATCCTTATACCAATAGCAGAAACAGTAGCAGAGCCGTTAATACTTCCTGCACCGTCATAAATAGCAAAAGCGTTTGCTGTTACTGTGGCAAAAGCATCTACCGCAGCAGTGGCTAATACGACATTCCCTGCATCACCCGCTAATGACGAATACGGTGCTTGTGAGTATGCCGATAAACCAAACATTTAGAATACCACCCACTTAGACCCACTAGGAACAGTTACGCTTACACCATTATTAATCGTAATAGGGCCTGCACTCATAGCTGAATATCCGCTAGGAATCGAGAATGTTGTAGCTACAGTTAGGTTATTTAATACGATACCGTTAGATGCGGCAAATTGATCTGAGTAAGCAGTATTGGTAGCATCCTCATGAACTGACTTAGTAGCCGGATACGTAACAAATACATCCTTGCTATTGCTTGCAAAAGATATAGGAGAAGTAGTTCCTGAGCTATTAGCTAGTACCGTATCACGAGATAACGTAGTACCTGAAGATGTGTACGTGCCGATACCTACTTCCCATGTTCCAGCAGTGCTATCAACAATAGAATAGTAGGTAGTATTGCCGTTACCAATAGCAGCAAACGACCTAAACCCAGCACTAGCACCAGCAAGCGTTAGCGTACCAGTGCCAGCAGTGGTAGATGTTTCCTTGACACGATCTGCGACAACTAGTGGCATTATTTACCCCTTACGCCAGAGTTACGCTAAGACCGCCAATAGCTATCTTAAAGATATCTCCAGATGATATAGTTTTAGATGTGTCCAATGCTGTGTGATACAGCAAGTTACCGCTAGAAGTAGCGTCAAGAATGCCGATCCAACCAACTGTTCCCCATGAACCAGAAGCCTGTGGAAACTCTACCGCAGCAGTATTCGTAGATACACCGTTACTAGGCGCACCCATCGTTACCGCAGTACGTGTATAAGAACCACCAGATACTTCAGTGCCAGTATTGGCATCAGTAGGATCAGATGTATAAAGACCTACATAAACAGCAGCAGGACTTGTGTAGCTCGTATTACGCAAGGTAGCGTTAATTAGAGCGTTTTCTAAAAAATTTGACATTTCAGCCATTTGTTACTCCTTAAATATATTTCTTTTGCTGCGATTTTCAAATTGAGTTATAACTCTTAAATTCCAAGGAACGTGCAAACCACATACTTCATTATTTACTAGAGGAATTATGTGGTCTACTTCATACTTAATTCCAGAGTCTCTAGTTTTTAATCTAGCTTCAATATAAAAATCTTGTATCTGTTTCTTTATTTCTTCATCAATCCATTTTGGCACTGCTTTTCTTCTTGCCGCCCTAGCTAATGCTTGGTATGCAAATAAACTTAGTTTATTTTTTTCGTAACTTCTTTTAGATTTTGCAGCATATTTTTCTTTGTTATTTCTTTGCCATTCTATTACTCTTTTTTTAATTCGTTCTTTATTTTTATCGTAATTTTCAACGTGACGTTCTTTTGCTTTTTCTCTCTCTGATTCTGCGTTACTTTGATACCAATTATCTTTATGTTCTTTCTTGCAACTTCTACACCATCTACTAAAGCCGTCCTTTGTGGACTTTTCCTTAGTAAACATCTCGTAAGGCTTTTCAGTATTGCACTTGGTGCAGCACTTCATTATTACCTCACGTTATAATTCATTGACATTGGCTGACCACTGTACTCACTACTCTGGTCTGCAATCGTTATTGATGATATTGCTCTATCGTACAAACTAGCCCAAGTCTGTAATCTTGCATCATTCATTAGATACGGTTCTGCCTCACCTAAAGAAGCGTAAAGCAACGCATCAGGGAAGTTAGTTAAGAATACATTACCTTGATTCGAGTCGCTCAAGAAGTACGGCTGTGCGTAGTAGAGCATTTGTAACTGATAAGTGCTGTCAGGAATAGGAGACAATTGAAGCTCAGTCGCTAACACAGTATAGTCAGTAGGCTTACCTGATTCTGTAGCCCTGTAAGAGTTATAGAACGAGTTAGGCGCACTATAAGCTAGTGTCGTAATAGGATTAGTATTGACGTGAATATCACGCATCTCTAGGAAGTCAGTAGGTAATCCTACGGTAGAGTCTCCACCTGTCGTATTTGCTGTAGCTACAACCAGCATTTGACGAGTTCTTAGTTCTCTACGCAGACGTAATTCAGCCAACTGGATGAACGTAGGAATCATAGCCGTTAAATCACTACGAGCTAAGTAACTAGCTATCGTAGTCTTTAAGTCACTGTATGTACTAAAAGCCATATTATTCCTCTAGTTGCTCAAAATCATCCCAGCCATACTCATACGTACCTATGTGTTTTATGTGCATAGACAGCTCGTGATCCACCCAAGTATCAAAGCCATTGTCACCAGCCTTAACGCAGAAGTGAACATCCTCACCGACTACACCAGTAGGCCCCCATCCTGCATCAAACCACGGCTGAGGAACCTTCTCAAACACTTCCCTACGAATCATTACCGCCCCAAAACCAACAGCAGTAATCTTCTCAATACCTTCCTTACCACGAGAATCGACATTAGACCAATGATGGCGAATCCCTTTCTCATCCTCTGACTTAACTAGTAGTTTAGCCGTTGGCATACATGGCTTACGTCTAGTAACAGCATTGACACCTACGATTCCAACCTCACGAGATAACATTATCGTTATCAGATCAGGAGGAAAACGCATATCGCTATCAATGTACAGAACAGCGTCACAGCCCTCTTTTAATGCTACCTGAGCTAACTTCTCACGCTGATCGAATATAAGCGTTCCAGGCATCGTATAGAGGCTTAGACCACCCTTACCGTCCTTGCATCGAACAGACGCATCATGTGCAGCCATCCTAGCAAAATCAAACGCAAAACCTGTATGTACTTCGTCCCTACATGGAATACAAACGCCAACTCTCACACTGTTCCCCGATATATCTTTAATACTGCTTGGTCAGGATGATTAAACCACTTTTTAAAAGCGACTTCATCAACAATAACAAATCCACGCATGATCCCCATTTCATTTAGCTTATCAATAGCCGTAAAAGGTATTGAGCCTATTAAATGTAAATCTTCGGTTGCTCCTGTCCTAGCTTTATCAATGTCTCTAAGAACTTGATTACGTTCTAAGATGTCAGTTATATCTTGATTAGTTTCGATGATAATGCCGCCATCACCGTCCGCATGAACTGTTTGAGTGCGATAGTTTTCCATTAATCCCTCTAAAAAGCCCCCACCATCAGGCAGGGGCTAGTCAAATTACAGCGAGAAGTCTAAGTCAGCAACGATACCATGTGCTGCTTCGTTCTTCACTTCCAAAGTTACTTCAGCAAGAATCTGAGTTTTCTCAGAGTCACCAGACTTAGCCAATTCATTAGTCATGAATGGACGTAAGTAAGCCATAGCTGCATACTCAGGATCCAAGATCAACATATCACGACTACGCATGAATCTGTCAGGCACTATACTCAGAGTCCCAAAATCGCTAGCGTAGAGATCAGCCGCCCCCACGATAACACCAGGTTCTGCTTTCGTTAATTGATAACGATTAACAGCGATACCAGCAAAGGTAGATACCTTCTGCTTACCTGCTGAACCAACGAATACAGCCTTTGGTGAACCACCTTGATCAAAGATCGAAGCGATAACAGTTTTCATCAATGCTTCAGTTGCAGTACGCTGTGTACCATCGGTACGGGTAGATGTACCCGAAGTTGCTGGAGCCGAACCACCACTGCCTTGTGAGCTGTTGGTCTTGATCCATGACAACAATGAACCCATAGTACGAGCTACAGTTGATGTACCTGCTGACTTACCTTGATTAGCAGTGATGATAGTCTCTAAGTCACGCTTGATTTCAGCAGAAGCCTTAGCTAACTGGTAAGCCTTTTCTGACTTACGACCTGCTTTGTTTACTTTGTCCAAAGTACCAGAAACTTGAATAGTTTTCTGTACGATCTGTGTGTAGTTACCTACACGAGTCGTTGGAGAAGCAGTGATAGATGTAGCGTCTGCACCCTCAACCGCAGCGTTAGCGGTAGTAGCAGCAGAAAGCGAGTCAGTCTGCCATTCATGATAAACCGCAGTCGCAGACGTTTTACCTATGCTAGACATGATAGGAGTGTCAACAGGACTGATATTATAGATAACATCAGATAAATCTTCACGCATACCGATAGCGGTAAATGTTTGATATGTAGGCATTATATTTCCTTATAAGAATCGTTCAAAAGCGGCTGCGGCATCGCCAATCTTTCCAGACTGTCTAACCCTAGCCTTCAGTTTTTTAATATCTTCAGCATTGCTATCTCTTGGGTTTGATACTCCAGGCTTCATAGCCTTCGGAGCGTCATTCACCTTCTTAGCAATAGCTGGTTGCGATGCTTTCAATTTATCGTACTGCATAGCTTTATATAGCGTTAATACAGCACGAGAATCAAATACATTCGCTAGTTCATCATCCGAGAATCCAGCCTGTTTACCGTAGCTGCGTATCTCTTTACGGATCACTTCACCCTTAACAGGATCAGCGTATTCAGGTAACGCACCAACTAACTTCTCAGCTTCCTGTGCGACCTTTGCACGTAACTGATTCTGTCTGTCATATTCCTGCTGTTGAGCTATATGCTCTCTTTCAGCACGAACCTGCGCTAACTGCTTTTCCCTCTGAGACATCTCTGCAACCTTAACAGCGTATCCAATAGGATCAGTCTCTTTCAGGTATTCCAGATTCTCTGTTTCTTGAGGCTGCATCAAGGCTTGCTCGATATACTGCAACCTCTCCGCATAAGTATCACGGAGTTGCTTCGCTTCTTGAACTGCTTGGCGTTCGGCCTCAACCGCCTTACGTTCTTCCGCTACAGCTTGCGATTTCTTTGTATAATCAGTGCCAAGTTGATACGACTTAATGAGTTCATCTAGGGTTACCTCACGTTCTTCTCCCGCAGCTTTCACTCGGAATTTTTGGGGTTCCTCTGACTCATCAGCTTCTTCTTGTTCTACCTCAGATTCGTCCGATTCCTCGTATTCCTCTGATTCGGCATCGCTATCGTTGGATTCTGTGCGCTGTTCTGGTTGTTCCTGTTCGGAGCCGTCATCAGTACCCATTAATCCCAAAATAGCGTTAGCTGCACCATTTACATCTAACTGCGCACTTCCCTCTGGAGTGGTGCTTTCAGTATCGCTCATGTTTTCATTTCCATAATTATATAGGGAACCGCCCTATACGGACTACAAAATCTTCCATCTTTTTGCGTCAATGAGCTTCTGGTTAGTAAGCCCTTGAATATAACCTTCTATATCCTCTAAAACTCGGAGGCGTAGATACGCTTGTTCACGTAGTTCCATGTCGCTGTAATCTGTACTTCTAAACTTCTGTATCTCTAATTCTTTTAACTCGTTCATTACTTCAATGAATCGCTCATCTTGAAGTATGCGAGCTGCCCAATCTGCTTTACTCATTGGACTAAACCACCTAATTCTTTAATCGCTTTTAGAACAATCTCAGCTTGCTTCTGACGCATCTGCTCGTCTGCCATATCCATCGTTAAGATTGCCTGTAACTGCTGAACAGCTAACTGAGCTTCTTTAATCTTAATGTCAGCCTGTTGCTGTTGGTTCTTCATAGCCATCTCTAAGCCCTTTTGGGTATATTGGGCTTCGAGTTCCTGCTGCTTTAACTTTAGCTTCTCCGAGTCAATCTGCGACTTCGCAGCGATCTTCTCTCGTTCAACGTTCGCAAGCATTTGAGCAACCTCTGCCTGTGCATCGGGAGATGGAGGTTGAGGCTGTGCAAGAGCAGCATCTTGTTCAGGAGTAATCTCGTTAAGAAATGCGTTTGCATCTTTAAATCCTGCTGACTCGATAAACTTTGCTAACGTGGTGCGATACTGCCCTACCGATACTAGCGGATTAGATGGGCCGAACTGCTGCAATATCTGTTCTTGTTTAGCCAGAATCATTTGCAACATTGCCAGCTTCTGATCTCTGTCACCAGAACCAAGACCTACGTTAATGCTAATGTCGTATTCATTCGCCCAAGTTCTAGGATCGTATTGAACATACTTGCCACGCATACGGACTAGCTTTGCCTTGTCCTGATACTTGCCCAATAGATGCAAGATACCTCTGAACAGAGACTTAACGCCAGTATCAGCGAACACACGAGCGATCAACTCTAACTTACCGCTATTAGACTTCATCATAGCCGCTACAGCAGTAGCAGTTACGTTATTGAGTACGTCTGGATCAAGACCTGCGTTAGCGTCTGATACGCCTGTACGCTTTGCTGCTACACCATCCAGATACTCAAACATTGGGAACGCCTGACCAGTTACGCTAGGCACTTGCATTGGGATCAGAGCATTAGGGTTCTTTACTCGGATAATGCCACCAGGAGTAGCGTTAAGCATATCGTCAAGGTTTACCTGACCATCAACCACGCCAACACGAGCATTGTTCGTTAGATACAAGTTATCCAAAGTCTGACGCATTAACGTTGACTTGATTAACTGAATGTCCATCGTGCGATCAGCTAATGACTGACCAAAGAACTTATGTGGAATTGGTATCGGACAGATTGAATGGAACGGGATAACGTCAGTTTCCTCGTCATCCAGAATCTCAGAGCCACAGTAAACAATCCTGCGTAACTCAGCGATACCGTCCTCGTCCTCGTCAATACGTATATAGCACTCGTATACCTCAACAGTCTGCATCGAGAAGTCTAAGCTAGGAGCTGAATCAGGCTGCTCGTCTTGGTTAAATCGTGCGATACGCTCAGGACTGTAGGTTAGATCGTCATACGTTGGCAGACTGTCAACTACGTCTTTATCGTAACCCATAGCGATAAGATCACTACGAGGCATCAAACGTCTGTGAGCTACGAACGGAGAATCATCAATAGTCTTAGCAGCCTTAGAGATCAAGAACTCCTCTGGCGGTACATTCTCAATCTTTACCTGACCTGACTTCTTAACCTTTTTTACCGTTACAGAATAAGACGGAGCCATAATCGGCATACCCATCTCGTCAACTCCTGCCTCTACCATCTCTACCTTTTGGCGCACTACTTCCATCGTCTCGTCAGATAGCAATAAGGCGAGTTCTTCTTCTGTTAGGTTCTTGTACTTTTCTTTGACTACATCTTCTTGAGAATCCCAGTAAGACTTAACCACGCCTGTCTTTTGCAGGAGCGCATCCTTAAACCAGTTATGCAGAATCAGCAGACCATCATTCTCACGATAGAACACCCAGTTACAGTATTCAGTAGCTTGCTTGGCTGATTCCTCGTCATTCGGACTCTTAGGTTCAAAGTAAACAATGTCCTCTGTTGTCGTAAAGACACGCAGAAGCTGTGGCAATGCGCCATCAATAGCTTCAGCTACTTCGCCTGTAACGATCTGTGAGCGACCTTCAACCTCGTTACCGTAAGGTTCACGTAAGTAATACTGTAATGCTCTAGTGCGTTCGTCAGTAGTTTCAGAGTCGATAAAGCCGATTGCGTTCTCAATCTCGTTCTCTAAAATACCTTTTACTTGTCCTGAATCCATAGCTAAACCCTATGCGGATATTTTGCTTATTATACAACCCATTTAGTATTTATTGGGATATTTGATGACCATGAATCGTCTGATTCGTCAAGTGTTATCGCTAAATACCTGAAACTATCTGATGCGTGAGATGCCCAGTCATGAAGCGGTTTCTCGTAATAGACGTTCTGCTTCTCGTTATATTCCCTACGATAGTTACGTAAAGCATTAACGCCCTGCTTAGTCTTATCCTTGTCAAACCAACAACGTGGTAGCAACCTACGCACTGCCTGTATGCCGTCAGCCACAGATAATCTAGGAGCTACGGTAATCTCTAGTCCTGCTTCTTGGAGGACTTCCTTGCGACTCTTTCCTGTCCCCATCTCACGGACTTCAACGTCATGTGGAAGGTATTGGTCGAAACGCTCATATCTATTTTCTTTGAGCCAATTGACATACCAATCAAGCCCGACCCCGTGGTTTTCCACGAAATCAATGAGCCTGACTTCCTTGCCAACCAATTGAGCCACCCACAGGCAAGTAGAGTCACCCATACCCAAATCCCAAGCCACATAAGACTTGCAAAGATCATCACGGTCAACAGTGGTGAGACGACCTTTTGCTTCAAGATCGTTGATAATCTGCCCATAGTAAGCCCCTTCTACGGCACTATTAAAGTTGCACTCGAACTCTTGTTGGTACTTATCCTCGCCCATCTCAGCACGAGCATCATTCAATTCTTTCTCGCTAAGTACGCCTGTCTGGCTTGCTTTGAACTCTAGTAAAGCCCAACCTTCTGTTTCTTCAGCTCGATCTCTGAAGTCTGCAAAGTGGTTTCTTCCCTTAGGTGTGCCAATAAACAAGCACCAACCTAGTCTATCCGCTAAAGCTGGACGTATTACTTCGTTCCAGATTTTTGGGTTTTGATCCCCAACCTCGTCAAGCACCACCCCATCGTAATACTGACCACGTAAAGAATCGGGATTGTCAGAACCGAAAAGGCTAATGCGCCTACCCCAAAAATCCACCCTAAGCTCCGAAATATTAGCAGTAGCACCCAATGGACGAGTAAATTCAAGTAGATAGTCCCACGCAACACGCTTTGACTGAGCGTAAGTAGGAGCAATATAAGCAAATCTCGGATTAGGTTTATCACATTGAATCGCAGCCTTTATAAGATGGTTGATGGCGGCTACAGACTTCCCCATGCGTCTATGGGCAACTACGACTGTAAAGCGATGGTTGTCAATGGCATCGTGAATCTTGATCTGCTGATCACGAGGCTTGTACGGAATGACTATTTCTGCCATGTGACTTGATGTATCTGCGCTCCACCGTCTGCGCCTGTTATCTCTTGCTTCTGCGTTTCAGCCCACCGCATCTGCGCTTTAGTCCACCAGATCAAAGCAGTAGTATCTCCACCCTGCGCTTTGTTAAATAGCGTCTTAGCTATCTGTGCGCTAGCTTTAGCCTTACCTACATCTAATTCTTGCCGATAGTGCTTTCTTAGGGTTTTGTCATCAATGCCAATCAATGCCCCTATATGCTCATGCGGCAATCCTAGACCAGCCGATGTTTCGACTAATCTTTTGTTTTCTGCGTTTGGAATATGCTCATTCATTTTATTAAGGGGAAATGTTAATCATTCGTTAATAATACAGCCTGTTTTCCTGTGAATTCTTCCCATCTCTTTACTATTACATCACAGTATTTAGGATCTAATTCCATTAGTCTAGCTTGCCTTCCTACTTTCTCACAGGCAATCATTGTGCTGCCAGAGCCTCCAAAAAAATCAAGAACAACTGAATTTGCTGTTGATGAGATTTTTAATTGATTTTCAATAAGCTCCACAGGCTTTTTAGTTGGGTGATCTTTACCAATATCTCTGCCATGCTCTAAGCATTTAGAATAATTAACATCCTTTAATCCATTATTCCAAACTGCCGATTTTCTAAAAACTAACAAATATTCAACATCTGGTCTATGTTGTCCACCTAAAGGAATTGCATTAGGCTTCTTCCAAAACAAAATATTGAAAGCGTATCCACTTTCTACAGCCCAGTGTAAATAGTCTGGAACTAAATCTTTATTGCAAAATATGTAAGCATTTAATGTGTTTTTCTTAAATACCGTTGGCAATGTGTTTAAAAAAGCTACAGGATCAAACTCACATAAATGCTTAATCATTTCACCTAATTTTGCAGCAGCCCTACCAACTAATTGATTAGAGCCACCTTCAACATCCATTCTATAAGGAGGATCTGTAAATACTAATTCAGCAACATCTCCGTTCATTAGCTTTTGTATTGCGTCAACGCTTGTGCTATCCCCACACATTAGCCGATGGTTGCCAAGCTGATAAATGTCACCTAGCTTAGTCTTAGGCTCCTCTGGCACTTCAGGTACAGAATCCTCGTCTGTTAATCCTTCTACCTGCTCTGGCTCTAGCAATGCGGTTAGCTCGTCTGCGTTAAAGCCTAGTATATCTAATGCGAATCCGTCTTTAAGTAGCTCATCTAACTCAATAGTTAGCAAAGTTGTATCCCAATCAGCATTTAACGCTAATTTATTGTCAGCTATTACTAGTGCTTTACGTTGCGTGTCCGTTAGATGGCTTAATTCTATTGTTGGAACTTCTTCCATCTTTAGCTTTCTGGCAGCCATAAGCCGACCATGACCAGCTATGATGCTATTCGTTCCGTCTATTAGTATTGGGTTAGTCCAGCCGAATTCCTTGATGCTAGAGGCTATTTGAGCCACCTGTTCGTCAGAATGTTTACGGCTGTTATTGACGTAAGGAATTAAATCCTCGACCTTGCGGTACTTAACTTCTATTTCCATTGCATTACCTTTCTGGTGTCATGCGTAATAATTACTATAAACATCTGGACGATTAGTCCTTATCCATTCTCTCGGTTCCTCGTGGCACTTCTGGAAGTCCGTTCCTACAGTTTGCGATCCTGCGTGATGTACGTACGCTGTACTGACAAAGTGCTTGTAACCTGCTTTAGATAGATCATCGCAAATAATGTTATCCGAATACCAGTTAACGCTAGGGAATCTTGCTACGTCAAAAGCCTGTTTACTGATATAAGCGAAAATAGGCGCAATGACCCCTGTTTCCTTGATGTGATCTTCTGATTCGTATTTTAACCCAGAGACATTATCATTAGCGCAATAACTACGAATATTTTGATCCCAAAGTACATAGTCACTTCTAGCCCCCACAAATCCGAGTTTATCTGTGTGATTCTTTAGTAGCTTTATATCGTCTTGCAGATTAGCATAAGTTGTCGGAGTAATAACAACATCGTCATTGGCTATGATTATCTCTTTGTAGCCATCATAAAACGCCTTAGACATTGCTGCGTTATAAGCATCACCGAAATTAGTAGCCGAGTTGTACATCCATGTATCTACAAGTTCAGCGTCCTCAGTATTTTTACTGGATAGATATACAGGTATATTCGGACAATACGCCTTTATGCTTAATAGCAGTATGTGTAACCCTACGTTTCCCGTTGAGCAGATTACGATAGCTTGCAAATTCGATCCTTGACTGTAAAGTTAAAACTAGTCAACTGTAAACTTAACTTATAGGTTGTTGGTGGTCGGTACTGATCTCCGACTTGTTGTGGCTACCGTTACAGGCTTTCCCTGCAATACCCTAAACGATGTTCTAGTTCACGATTCCACAACGGGGACTAGCCCTGCCGCGCATCAGCCTACGCATTCACCAACAAGTCTGAGAACTAGGGAAAAGGATTCCCATCGCTTTTTTGCTGTAAACAAATACAACATCCTAATTCTCAGGCTTTTTAGTAATGCCCCAAAAATAAAGATCAGCCGGACTATCGCAAGTCGAGAATCCGTACTCTACGAACTTACTCATATCACAACTAGACTTGATGTCATGTTCCGTTAGATTGCGGTAATAGTCACCACAAAACGGTGCGTCTGACCTGCTTGTCCTACTTGTTCCATGCTCAGGTCTGCCAGTAGTAGCGCAAGTCATAATCACAAGACCGTTACACATCCTAGCCATATTGTTAAATGTAGCTATCCACTCAGGATTATGCTCAAAACACTCACAGCTTGCTACTACGTCAAATCCATCATCAGGAAAAGTTAATTCCTCTCCCTTTGCAACCAGATCAACACCTTTGCCTTCGCCTAAATCTACTCCAATATACGTACATCCTTCAAAAAACTGCCTTATGGAACCGTTTATATCTAGGCTTCCAATCTCCAGGATTCTTTTCTGGGAGAAATATTGCGGATGACTTTTCTTCAAGCTCGCTACAAAGTCGAGTTGACTCTGGTGACTCATTTTTTCTTTGCTTTGTTTGTTTTGGTACGGCTTCCACGCATGGGCAGACTAATCTCAATCTCGATCTTTCCGTTTTTCTTACCATTCTCTTTGCCTTCCATCATGCAACCCTTACCGCCTTTGCACTCACCACCCTTACATTTAGGACAAGATTTCATTCCTTTCATTTCTTTTTATTCCTTTCAGATATTGCTGCTGCTTTCTTTTTTGCATCAGCTTTTGAACTTGCACCCCAAGCATTTAGACTTAACAGCAGTCTAGTAGGCTCACCGTTTGGTTTTCTCTCAGCACCAGGCATATTACCCATACGAGCTAAAAAACTTGCTCTACGTGGATTGTCACCTGATTTAACTGGAGCTTTTAAATTAGAGCCAGGATTCGCAGCCTCGTAAGATTTACGACCTTTTTCGTTAAGACCGCCTTTAGGATTCTTACCTGCTTTCTTTGTCCAAGCCGCACTCATTTCTTTTTCTTCGCAGTCTTAGCAGCTAACTTAAAGTCTGCCTTAGTTGGCGCACCTTTAGCTCCAACCTTCTTCATCTTTTCGCCCGAACCTTCTTCTATGCGCTTGCGTTTAGCGTGAATATTTGCGTATAGTCCTGTTTTCATTTCTTGGCTTTCTTTTTAGCCATACCTGCCTCGCTAAGTGCGATTGCTACAGCTTGCTTCTGAGACTTAACTACAGGACCCCCCTTGCCTGAATGAAGCTCACCCTTACCAAACTCTTTCATTACTTTGCTGACTTTCTTAGCAGCCTTAGTTTTCTTCATCATTTAAGATTTCCTTTACTTTGTCCAGTAGTTCCCATTGTGTACCATACACACGTTCCCAAGCCTTGCGACCCATTCCATGTATTCCTTCGTTGCCTCTGTGATGCAAAGGACATAAAGGTAAGGTATTAGTATGTACATTTCTTACTCCTAAACCTAATCCAATGTCTCTAATATGATGGATTTCACATGGCGTTTGTGGATAGCCATTCTTATAGCAAATTATACAACCGATGTCTGCTACTTTCGATAAATATTCTCTGTCAGCTTTTTTCAATTCGACTGATCTCCCTGTTTAAATACCATACCGCTTTCTTTAAATCCTCAGCCATATCTAACTTGTAACCAGCTCTGGATATGTATTTAACAGCATTACCTAAGTTGTAGTTAAGCCCCTTAGCTTCAATGAAGTCGATAGTCTCTATACCGCCTCTTGTGTAGTGCATTGGACTGTTAATGTTATCTGTTGTCATATTGTTAATGCCTATTTATTGAGCAGTCATAATTCTCTGGTAGCATTGTCGTACAGCGTTCGGGCTGTGTTTACTTGGAGAAAATTATGGTTACGATTACCGTTGGCGATGTAGTTGTTTACGTAGAATCCGATGAAGTTGAGTTTGCTGATGATGACTTTGAGTACGATGAAGAAGGCATAGCTTGGTCTTTCGATGAAGAAGAAGAAATCTGGTACTGGTACTGTGAAGATGATGACGAATGGTACGCTGACGAGTTCGACTACTTTGAAGATGAAATCTAAATAGTAGAACGCTCAAGGAACCGATTAGAAGCCTCCTGAGTACGAAATACGTCAATCCTAGCCTGAGCCGCTATGAGCATCCAGCGTAGCGTCTCAGCCCTTTCTACAGCCTCCCTAAGCCCTTCTAATACCGCCTGATACTCTGGATGAGCGTAAGCATCAGCTTCCTTCTCTGCCATCGTACTTTTCATGCTATTTTGAAAACATAACGCTTTCTTTGTCTTACGGAATTCTGACAAATAGGTAACGTCAGCTTTAGCCTTAGCGTATTCCTTTGAATGTTTGATTATGTAGTCAATTGCTGCGTGAGGATCAGACACTATTCTTCTCCTTTTTATTAACTAACTCATGTAATTTTCCTTCAATGTCAGACGAAGTTGCAGGCCACATAAACTTACGTTGGTCAATTGTCATATCATGCCCATACATCATTGCTTTAACAAGTTTAGGTGTCATTGCTGTGTACTGTTTAGGGTTCGGCTCGTCTGGGCAAATCGTGATGGTGTACGGTAATTTAGCCATTGTTCTTCTCCTTTAAAAGTGCTTCGGCTATTTCAATTCGGCTTGGTGCATTTATGCTACGCGTTAAAATATCCATTTTTTCTTCGTGCGTCAGCCCTACCCATTCTTTTTCAGACTGCGCTAGTCTTGTGCGTATTGCTTGAACTGCATCTACTGTATAACCTTTGACCATGTGTGGGTATTGTTTTGCGTGTGTTTCCAACGCATCTAACGCTTGCTGTAATAGTTCTCTGTCAGTCATTTTCCACTCTTTAGTAAATTGTTAATAGTCTCTACTGCGTTCTCAGGACTCGTTACAACGACTACCTGACCTTTCCAGTTGTAATGCCAGATAACCTGATCTGGAGTTAGCTTCCACGCTTTTTTACCGTCTTTGACTTCTACTAGGAAGTTCTTTTCTTTAGCTCCAACGATTAAATCAGGACAACCCTTACCTACCTCATGCAAATGCTGAACAGTCCAACCTTCAGCTCTTAACGCTTTGGTAACTAATGCTTGATTATCGTCCACCCTCTTATACGTCACGCCAGTCTCCTTTAAGGCCTTTATTTCCTCGCTCCCACTGCTCTTTACAATCTTTCTCTAGCTTATCTGCTGCGTTATGTCCTCGCATCTTACGCACTAGCTGTAAGTAATCTGATGACTTGTTCCTATCCTGCGCTCTCCATCGTAATACTTGCCAGACTTCGTGCCTATGTCTTTCTTCCTCAAAAAACTCATTCATCCTCTGAACCTACCCTTGTTATCAAAGTCCATCGTAGCCCCACCCCAAGTCTCAATAAATTGCTGACTACCTTGATGGTAATAAAGTCCGTACATTTCCTGAGCTTCACCATTTCTTTGCTTCTCGCACATCAAGTAAGCGTCAGGTAAATCCTCCTCGTACTTCTCACCGTTACGCTTACGATTCTCTTTCTGTTTATTGCGCCACATTAAGAATACGTTATCAACCTGATCAGTTATAGCTCCAGTACCTTTGATGTCGTACTTGCCAGGCTGAACCTCCTCAGACTGTAACTTGCGTATATGGTGGATTAAATGGATGTGAACATTATGATCTCGTGCCAATGCTGTTAGCTCATCCACAAAGTATTTCTGCTCGTTGAAATTATCCTCAGCATTACAAACTTTCATTAACGAGTCAATAAAAATATGCTCGATTCCTAACTCTACAGCGCAGTACCTAGCCATAGCAATAGTCTGATTCGGAGTTGTAGAACCCTGCTGATCGTAGATATAGAGATGCTCTCCTGCAAACTGGTTAAATCGCTGAGTCAGTCCTTTAATGTACTTCTCTCTATCGTTAGTAAGCGGATCATCAATAAACTCTCCTGCGAACTGTCTTAGCATCCTGTGAATGGTGCTAGTAGGTTTCATCTCAAATGACGCTATAACGCACTTACGCTTTTGCTTAATCAAGTGCAAAGCTATCTGACCAGTTATCAGAGACTTTCCACCACCGTTACCACCTGCGTACAAAGTCACCTCTCCTAGACGAAAGTTAAAGTCATCCTGTGTCTTAGTCCACGGCATTTTTGCATTATCGTTAATAGGTGGATTGATGTAGTTCTCTGTGATCTCATCTAGCCAATCTGAAACAATACGAACCTTCTGACCTACATCGTTATTTTTAAGATACTTCTCTACGTCAATATCCTGTGACTTAACTAGTCTTGCTTTACGCTCAACATCTAGTTGTACTGCTACTAATTCTAAGTTTGTAGTCATCTTATGTGCCTCGCTGCTTCAATGATCCGTTCTTGTGCTTGTCTTAAACGTGATCTATCATTATCAGTTAATTTAACTCCGTTAGCTAGATTACTTGCAGCTACAGATACCAGTACGGACTCGAACTCAATAACCCTAAGTAAGTCTGTTGCGTAAAAAGCATTTTTAACTTTAGGCATATGGTGTGTATCGTGTGTTTTAGGAAATAACTCACCAATATCCATACCGATAGAACCGACTATTTCATGTACAGAACAACCACCAAAGCATTTCAATAGGATACGACCATCTTCTGTTTCTCTTATCGCTAGAGAAGGACTACGATCCTCATGGCTAGGACAGCAAGCAGTCCACCTACCTCTACCACCTTTTACTTTAGTTAGACGATTGAGTAAGTTTTCTATGCTCATTTAGCACCTCTCAATCTTCCATCGAATACTTGTGTATTTGATACTGGTCTTGATTTCTTATATTCTGCTGCGTTACGAATCCAATTTCTAAAGGTTGCACTCCAATCTTTCATTATCCTACCTTGACCTTTGTAGTAATCACAGAATTTATCTTTTTCTAATTCGTAATCAACACCTAGCTTTTTTGCTAATTCAATAGCATCAGGATCAACCATAAATAAATCAGGAATTTGTGTTCCTTTATTTTTTGGCTTTTGTTCCTTTATATTTATATTTGAAGATGAAGAAGAAGATGAAGATGAAGGGGTTGGTTTTTGCTTATCCTCTTTTTCAACCTTAAGGTTAACCTTATCCTTAACCTTTAAAGCAGGATTTCCTCCTAGCTTTCCACCTAAAGCCCTGATATTCCTAAGATTTTCGTCTTTTACCATTCTTCTGCTAACGATAGCTCCATCAATTAAGTCATAAACTCCAGCCTGACTTAACTCAGAAAGCCAACCTTCTACTTCAGGTAAGGTTTGCCCAACCATACGTGCAAGGTTGTCTGGAAGGATAACCTTATCTCCAACCTTAAGATAACCATAAGGATTGCCTTCGTGCATATAGCAGATCATATCCATCCACAAACCTCTAGCTCCAATTGAGCAAGAACGGAGTGCGGTATCACGTAACCAATCAGAGGGATAAAATTGAAATGAAGGTCTTTTACTCATCTTCGAACTCCACACCAGAATTCCATGCGTGTAATATTTCGAAATAATTTTTTTTAATGTATTTTTCTATAGCATCAAATTGCTCTAGAGTAAAACGAACTTCATGCACATCTTTTTTGTCGTTGTTATATTGCTCAATACAAATTCTTCCGTTTGTATCGTAAGTTAGATTAAATGATTCAATTCCTTTAAAACTTATCATGGCTTTCCCCAATAAAAAAAGCCCTAGGTGAGACTCTCGATCTATGATCGTTGGCAGACTGGTGAGTAACCAGCAGAGTCCCATCTAAGGCTTACTCGTTAAATGCGCTGCCAAGCACATACCTACTATACCGTTTTCTGTCTTATTCTGCAAGTCTTACAAATATCACTATTCTTAAACTGGATTATCGACCGACTACGTTTGCAAATTGGACATAACTTCGTGCAAAACTGATAAGTCGTCTCTTGTTTCTTCTTTTGCTCCATTTGATAATCCTATATGACAAAACTCTCTTAATTTCTGACCTCGTGGTGACACTTTTGGCAAATAATGCTTAGGTGACATTGGCGTAAACGGCTTAGGTTCACGTGGTTTAACGTACTCCACACCTTCTATCTTGATACCCTCTTTGAGCTTGCTAGAAGGGCTGTAGGAGCCTTTAAATTCCTTCAGTAACCCTTCCCTTACCAACTCGTCAAACTCGCATCTGAGATTAGCTAAAGTCGGTGCGTTCATCATTCCGTAAGCCTCGACAAACTGCTCAGGACTTAACGGATGATTCTTGAGGAAATTCATGCAGATTCGCCACCTTTTAGTGCCTTCTTTTGGCAGCTCTTGGAACATATCACTCACTCTATTTATCTCCTAAAAACACCAATTCCTCTAATTTTTGTTTCTTCTGGTTTTGCTAATTTTGTTTTGAAATAAGTTTCTTTTCTGTAGGCATTTTCATTACGCTCTCTTTTAATTTGATAAGCATTGTTTAGTAAATCCTTGTGCATATTTCTATTTGTTTTTTGACACTTTAATCCACTTTTACCTAGCCAATTTAATATTTTAATATCGTCAGCAGGATCACCGTCAAATAACTTATCGCTTAATGGTTTTAGTTCTGCGCCAACAAATACAGCAACCCTAATCGGAAGCCATTTAGGAGTACGGATTAACTCAGGATCAGTAATACAAATATTGTAAGGACGCAACCAATACCGCAAACGATCACAGGTTATGTCCTTACGCCATGCCTTAATTAACATAGCATCGTAAATTCTTTGCTTTTCTTCTTTATTCATGGCTTTCACCGTCCTTTTTGGAATATTCCATGTCTTTGTTAGGAATATTCCGTTTACGCCATAACGACAAATGCTTTTGCAACCTTTCATTCTTAGACTCTTGGCTTTCTTCTCTAAACTTCCTAGTTTGCTCTCTGATCTCATCTAAGCGATCCTCACGCTCGTTATATTCACGCTCAAACTCTTTGAACCATATTGGATCTTTCATTTATCCCCCCTTGCTCGTACATTAACTACACCTGAATCAAATTGTTTTGCTATTCGCTCACGCTCTGCTTCTGCACCAGCTTCTTTGCCGTAGTTCCAACCCATCTCTATAAGGAGTAATTCATCATGGGTGTACGCTTGTTTTCTAGGCTCACCATCCTCAAGCCACAGTCCAGCAGCCCATTCTTTAAAAGTTTTGTAGATCATTTCTGCCCCCTTGCTTTCATCATGTGGTCAGCCATAATATATGCTTCTTCTGCTGTATCAATCATAATTCCAGTAGGTAATTTTCCTGAAGCAATCATTGCGTGCATAGCCTTAGCTGCAAAGTAATCACGTAAATTAACGGGCAATTGGATTTCCGCTTGTTCTTCTTTTTTTTCTGTATGCACGTTGATATTCATTGTATTTTTCACGATTTTTTTCCTTCCATTTATTTGTCAAAATATCTGAACAAGATTTGCAATAACTTTTTCTTTTAAATTGTCCTG
>Ga0315904_10001540_pt1 | contig 36821 bp, 17 predicted proteins | sample LakEriMetagenome_6_FD_203529 | JGI IMG/M metagenome (GOLD analysis project Ga0315904, IMG submission 203529) | Freshwater fungal communities from buoy surface, Lake Erie, Ohio, United States - Buoy 12 MA120 | ecosystem: Environmental > Aquatic > Freshwater > Lake | place: USA: Lake Erie, Ohio...
GATGCACATCCAACGCGCTGTACTAGCTGTTTTGGCAGAAGCGACCCGCTGCTGGATGTCTTGGCCCGGCACATTCCCCAGTAAGCCGATCAAAAGTACGCTGGCGATGGACAACAACTTACTGGGACTCGATGCATCAAGTTTCAAATGCCCATCGGGTGCCGTTTCGATCACACGCAAAAACCCCCTGAGAGGATCTCCTTGGCCGATCGCCAAGCTCGTCGCAACAAAGAGAACCAGAAGGCTGGCGATCGATAGGAGAATCATCACCGAGTTGGCCCAAGTCACCGTCCACATGCCGCCCCAGATGACGATGCCCAAGGTGACTATCGCTGAGATCAAAATCGCAATCCAAAGCGGGATGTCCAATGTCGACTCCAAGAGTTGACCCATCGCGAGAAATTGAGAACCAATCCAAAGGAAAAACGATGGGACTTGGATCACACAACTGAGTCTCTCTGAGGATTGCCCAAACTCTTTGCGGAATAGATCGGCGACTGTCGCAACTTTTGCATTCCAAAAGCGTCCGGCAAACACCAATCCCGTTAGAATCAGTGTCGCTCCACATGCGAAAGGATCCAGCAGAACTTGACTCACACCTCCCTGATACATCTTTGAAGAAGATTCAATCACCGACGAGGAACCAAACCAAGTGGCAAGCAATGCCAGAATCGACAAGAGCAAAGGAACTTTGCGGTCGGCAATCAAAAACTCCGACTCCGAGACCACACTTCGAGAAGTCAATCGTCCCAGAAGGATCAATCCGCCAACGAGCATCAATAACGCGATCCCCAGCGTAAGCTTGCCTGTCGAAGATAGATTCGTGAGCTCTAGCATAATTGATCTGTCTGATCTGTCTGATCTGCGCCGAAAAATGGCTCCATAAAATGCGAAAAAGCGTCGTGACGAGAAAGTATAATGCCAACTCGAAAGGTTTTCGTGTAGTAATTCTGACTTAAACGCCGGCGCGGTTCCTGAATCGATCAGGTCCTCTGCCAGGCCTGGGTGAGGTTGTCGATTTGAATCGGGCGATGCTCCGGCGCACACGATGATTTCGGAGAAATCATCGACACTGTTCGCGTTAGCGAACATTCGTTTAACCCGCAGCCAACGGCGAGGAATTTAAATAGGCCCACTAAGATTCTGCGTTTGGGGTAAAACGCAGGAGTTCAAACCCGGCGACTTGGCGATCTTGTTTGTGGTATGACATTGAATTCCCGACCCGATGAAACGGTAACCCCACGAGAGCCCATCGCAAGTCCAAGCGACCGTTTTTTCATCCAATCGCAGATGGGGTATGGCGAGACCTCTTAGACTTAATCCAGTGAGCCAGCAGGGCAGGGGAGTACTCGGAATAGCAGGCTTGGGACTTTCTTGCGAGTGACCGAACGAACAAATACCTAGAGTCAGAGCCAAGCGATCTACTTGTCAGCCCACAAAAAAACGCCGACCTGTTCGGGTTGGCGTTTTGGTCGTGCTTATTTGTAATTCAAGATCGTCTTGAGTGAATCCCTTGTCGCGACCAGCTCGCGCTGGGCCTGCATGACGTCGGCTAAATTGCGGTAGGCTGCGGGGGACTCGTCGAGAAGTTTGTTGGCAGACTCTTTGCAAAAAACCACCGACCCCATCATCGCCTTGAATCGTTTGATATCGAGGCTCTCGAAAGCCTCCGAGCGGCTCATCGTCCTGCCGGCCCCATGGGAAGACGAACAGAGCGACTCGGCGTTGCCTCTTCCGATGACGATTCGGCTACCGCTAGACATCGAACCTGGGATGATGCCAAGCTCTCCATTGGCGGCGGAATTGACGCTCTTGCGGTGCACGACCAAGGATTGCCCAAAATGATCTTCGATCCTGGCGAAATTATGGGGAGAGTCGATGTAGCTAGACTCAATAACAGAGCCTTTTAAAAACTCTTCCACCAAATCAGCGATTCGATTGAGCATCAGCAATCGACTCTCGCGCGCGTAACGCATCGCCCAGTGCATATCGGCCAAATAGGCTTGCCCAGGGTCGCTTGCAATCGGTAAATAGTCCAAAGGTTCTTTAGGATTGATTGCATCCGAAAATCGCTTAGCACCTCGCAGGTGCCAGTCGGAGATCGTCTGCCCCATACTTCGAGACCCGGAGTGGACCAGTGCCCAGAGCATGCCAGCTTGATCAATCTCCAGCTCCAGAAAATGATTGCCGCGACCGAGAGTACCAAGTTGCAGCAAGCCATCGCGTCTTGCCGCACGTTGGAGAAAAGGATCGCTGAGCTTATCGGCTCGGCAGGATTCCGGGAGTCTACTCAAGGCCAAGGCTTTAGGTTGCTTAAGGCTCGGCACGAGGCGATTAAGCTCTTCCAAAATCGAAACCAGTGTGGCTTGAGGTATCGAGTCACTTTGGAGTTGGAATTGGATCGCAGAGAGTCCACATCCGATGTCTCTGCCGACGGCTTCGGGGTAGATCCTTGTACGGCTAGCCAGCACACAGCCATTGGGCACTTGTTGCCCAAGATGCACGTCTGGCATCAAAGCTACCCGGAACGTATCCTCAAGACGGCTAAGTCTCTGGGCTTGAGCGATCACAGCCATCGAGAGCCGATCGCAAGTCCAAGCGACCGTTTTTTTATCCAATCGCAGATGGGGTATGGCGAGACCTATTAGGCTTGATCCAGTGAGCGAGCAGGGCAGGGGAGTACATGGAAAAGCAGGCTCGGGACTTTCTTGCGAGTGATCGAACAAGCGATTTCGGAGCGTAGGTGCCCAGATCTATTGTTGGCTGCATCGAGTATTTGAGACTCGTCGTAGACCAATTCAGGTGTCATTGGGACGAGGGTAACTAGAAATACGTTTCCCTTTGCTGGCTGGACGCTTAGGACATCGAAATCGGCCAGTGGTCCAACGCCGAGACTACCTCGGATGGTTCTAGCGATCTGACCAGCCAGACGTACGGCGGCGTGGTTGGGTTTGTCTTTGTGTCGAGAGGAGCTGTTTTTTCGGTGTTCGAGGCGCGGGTCGATCCCATCACCTTCGCGCAGTTGAGCGGCAAGCGACTCTGGGTTTTTAATCCGTCGAAAAGTGGGATTTTCGGAGCCTTTGGGCATTTGTCGATCCAATAGGAGATACTAACTGCGACTCGAATCAACAGGATCGAGTTCGTTAGAGTATCAGATACGACGAGAGTCTTTTAGGTTCGGAGTTGGCTACGAACAAACCACCGGCCCATTACCTGGGGACAGACCCCGCGCAATCTGCGATGCAGTTGCTAGCAAATCCAAGAGATAGCCGCACCGGGTGCCTGGCACCGAACTTGCCACCCGGCCAAAACTCGATGCTAGCAAACCACCAGCTAATTACCTGGGGACAGACCCCGCGCAATGTGCGATGCAGTTGCTAGCAAATCCAAGAGATAGCCGCACCGGGTGCCTGGCACCGAACTTGCCACCCGGCCAAAACTCGATGCTAGCAAACCACCAGCTAATTATCTGGGGACAGACCCCGCGCAATGTGCGATGCAGTTGCTAGCAAATCCAAGAGATAGCCGCACCGGGTGCCTGGCACCGATCTTACTGCTGATCTTACCCCAACTTCAATAAGCGATTACGAACTACGGGAGCAACCGACTCGATCGTAATACCCTTGCTGCGACAATAGTCGCTACCAAACCATCGACTTAGATCCTTAGAACCTTTGCTAGCGTTGCAGGAGCAGCAGCACCTTGCAATATTCTCTAACGTGACAATCCTCGCGCCATTGATGATATGCTCCCAAGTCTCTAGCCATGCCCGACTTTGCCCCTTGGCTATAGAGTCCACCAACTCAACTCCACAATAGACACAGACTACGTCTCTTTGACGGACGATACTCTCAATCTGCCTTGGAATTCCCCATCGATTCATAGCTCGACTCACCTTTTCTTGACTCGGTAACAACGTGCAAGCCATAATATGCTATCGTTGCAAGATACTATTTGGAAAACTCCTGGTCCCTACCGATCCGTAATTGTTTAGCCTCCTGTCAAAAAGTATAACGATGCTCACATCCGAGGAAATCAATGCGATGAATCTTGCAAACGAGGAGAAACGGTTGCGTCGCACGCACTCGCTGACCCCTCAAGAGCGAATGGAACGTTTCGATGCGCTCCAAGCCGCAGCCATGAAAGAGTTGGAATCCAACCCTGAGGCCCTCGCTGAATTCCACCGCCGTAACCGCTTCCGCCGAAGACAATCCCAAGTCCAACTCCTGCTGGCAAAACTCAAAGGAAAACCAATCGACACAGATCCGTCGTGAACCTAATTGGGGTTCCACAAAAATTTTAGTGTAGAAAAGCTCGGCTTTTTCGTACTCAGCTTCGCGGTACTCGTGCTCGTACTCGTACTCGAAAACGCTGGAATCGATTCAAGTCGATCACCTTTTCAAGGAAGCTGGAACCCCAGTATTTGGCTCGTATGTCAACTACATCCCAATACGTCTTTTCGAGCACGAGCACCGTTTCACTGAGCACGAGTACGAAGCAACTAGGCCAAAAACAAACCGCTGTACCTAGTTAGCGAAAAAGATCGGCAATATCTTACAAGTTTCGTCGAAGCGTACATTCTAACTCAGACAATAATCGCTCGCACAGGGTTTGCTATCTCCTGCAGCCTACTCCTCCCCAAAAACCATGATCTCGGCGATCTTGGGACGGGCCTGATGATCCTTTAAATCCGGATGAGGCAATGTCGTAAGCCTGATATATCTTGCTCGACGCGCCGCCATAGGATGCTCGTAAACCTCTCGGAAATCCCGATTCTCCGACGCGTCAGCTACCGACTCCCACTTGGACTTGTCTAGCGAACTTTCAATCCTATAGCGATAAGCGATCTTGGCATCGAGATCCTCACGAGCCGCTACCCACTGTACCTTCGAAACCGATTCAACCTTTTCCAAATCGACAATAATCCACTGGGGCGAAAGCCCATTGGGAAACCACTTGACGTACCAATCGTCCGGCCCACCATAATTGCCATCGACAGCCTTGGCCGACCTCATGAATGCCTCCAAATTGCTCCCCACAGGCTCAGGTGTCGAACACTCCGTCGGTTTGCCCAACGCTAAATTTCGCCCAACAAAACCACTCGGCCCAGGGCGATCTCCTAGCTGCCAATAGCCGGTAAAAAACTCATCCGAAGCGATCTGGTAATAAGGCCGAAATAACAAGGATGCTCCGTTTCGATCCAGAGCCTCAAAGTCCAGCAAATGCCCGTCAGCAGAATGTTTTGACACTGGCTTGAACCAACTTTCCAAAGCCTGCGGATCCTTGGGGTCGATCGGCAATTGAATCCAACCTTGCGTCTGATTAGCACCCAACCCGACCATCACCAATGGACCAAGTAACCATGCGATCTGATTCTCATCGTCAGGCATCGACACAACCTGCGTCCGATAAGGGTACTGATATTCAATGCGATCCTGATCCTGCCACTTCCTGTCGATCGTATAAAACTCTCCTGGCACAAGCTTGGTCTGGGCTCCTTGGCCCGCAATAACTTCTCCATTGAGCTTCAAGCTCGCTCCCTGTGCGATCCAACTAGGGACTCGCAACGAGAGCGCAAAACTCCGTGGCTCTTTGCACTCGATGACCAACTGCCCATGTGGCTTGGCAGGAAACTCAGTCGTCTGGACGATCGATGTGCCCCAAGGCTCCAATCGCAACTCAGAGGGCACGAACAACTGGACTCGAACATGATCGGATTTCGCCGTGTAAATCATCTGAGCCGACCGCGAGGGATTCTCAAGACCGGTGCCGTTGCAGCAGTAACAGCCGACTTCGTTGGATCTGAAATCCTTGACCGAATTGGAACCTAGAGGTTGATAGTAAGTCTTATAACCGGTCTTGGGATCCTGGCTCCCCAAGATCGCGTTCCACAAAAGCCTCTCGTAGTACTCGATGTACTTTGTCTGGCCAGTGATCCTATAGAGACTTGCAGTGATCTTCATCAAATTGTAAGAGACACAGGTTTCTTGAGGCATCCTCAGCGCCGTGTTGGCGATGCGACGCATCGCCGGCATCCCTTCGTGCACGCTGGTTCCTCCGGTCGCATAAGTCTTTGCTCCAGCCCCACAAACGTTCTCCCAAAAGTTTTCGCTCGACTTGAGGTGCAATTCCGAGCCAGTCAACTCCGCGATCCTTGCAGCACCGACCATCTTGGCCACAAGTGTGTTGGCATGTTCATTGAAATCTCGCCCCTCAGCAAATGGCTTGAGGATCCGATCGGGCTCCTCCCACATCAGCGCTATCTGGCGAAACGACTCTCGACCTGTAATTCCATACAGGTTTGCGAACGCTTCGGTCATTCCGCCGTATTCGATTTTCTTAACCTTTGCGAAATCCTCACCGTAGTGCTCGACCTGATGCTCGATCCACTCGCCTAGCCTTACGGCAATCTCCAACGCCTGATCGCTCTTTGCATATTGGTGGGCAGCGATCAAGCCTTCGAGCAGCTTATGCATCCTGTACCAGACTACCCCATCGAGCCGATCGGTCTTGAACTCTTCCTCTGGAGAGGCAAACAAGTAGCTACCGCCCAGAGCACGCTGGCACTCGGCCAAGCCTGCAACCATCTGATGCACCCAAGGCACCAGTTCGGGGTCATGCACCGATTGCATCGAGATCGCTGAGAGAAAATGGGATTCGAAGAACCCTGGAAAAGGCCCGTGAGGCTCTGGGCTAGCCCAACCACCAAGCGGTTTAGCACCTTGGGTCGGCAATCCTGCTTGGATACGAAACGCTAACAATGCGCGGTCGACACCGATCGCATCGAGCACTTTACGATTGACGGCAATCCCCTGGGCAATAGGGCCGTTTTGAGTCAGCATTACCGAGCCAACAGGAGGATCCTGCCAACGGTCTTGGGCAGTAATCAAAGAGACATCCAGGGCGACCCATTGCAAGGCTAGGGTCACACTGGAAACAAAAAGTTTTGGTAAGGTTTTCATTGGTGAAATTATGACTGGAAACCAAAGTCTCGTAAATCGTTCGCAATAACCGTTTCAGACGTTTCGAAATATCCGAATTTTTTGTAATCCGCGTAAGATGTCCGAGCCTTTTGTGTGAATACCCTAAAGAGGATCTGAATGAACATTTGGCCAGACACCAATCCAAGTTTGATCGAGCAAGCCAAATGCCTACATGATCCTCAGGCATGGGAGCAACTTGTGAGTATTTACCAACCCGTTCTTTATCGGATTGCTAGAGGCCAAGGACTTTCGCACGATCATGCTGAAGATTCGGTTCAAAATATTTTTTTGGCTTTAGCCAAATCGATTGCTCGATGGGAAACCAAAGATCAGGGGCCTCGATTTCGTAGCTGGCTCGGTCGCATCGCTCGCAATACCATTTTGAATGCTCTGACTAGATCCAAGCCAGATCGGGCAAAAGGGACCACAAGCGAATTCGAGATTTTAAAAAACTTGGCAGACAATGAAAGCAGGCGGGATTCTCGAGACGACTCGATCATGCGCGATCAGATCCGTCTTGAGGTGATCCGCGTGGCTGCATCGCAAATCCAATGCCATTTCAACCAAAAGACTTGGCAGATATTCCAGGACTTGACCGTCGATGGCCAAAACCCGCAGCAGGTCGCCTTGAGTCATGGATGTTCGGTCGGTGCCGTTTATGCCGCACGTTGCCGAGTGATCAGCAAACTGCGTCAAAAGGCCTTTGAATACGCCTATCTGTGGGAGGACTAATCGATGCATCCAACCCCATGCCTAAACGATCCTCAGATCCAACGCTTTTTAAGCGGCACACTTGATCCATCAAGTTCCGCGATGTGCGAAGAGCACCTAAGCGTATGCAACATGTGCTTAGATGCCATGCAAATGGCCGCAGGCGATGCATCGTGGTGGAGCGATGTGCATTCAGCCTTGAAGTCGGATAACTTCTCTCAACAGCGATCCGATTTTATCGCTCAATCCCTGATCGACCTCCTATCACCCTCAGATGAGCCAGGTGTTCTTGGAACGCTAGCTGAATTTGATGTGCACCGCCTTATAGGTTACGGAGGCATGGGTGGAGTATTCCAAGCTTGGGATCGAGAACTAAACCGCCCAGTAGCAATCAAAGTCATGCTACCTCACCTGTCCGCTTCCGTGAGCGCCCGCGCGAAGTTCGCTCGAGAGGGCAAGGCTGTAGCTGCCATACGGGATCCGAATGTTCTTGCGATCTATCAAGTCGATCAGTATCGCGGCAATCCATTTTTGGTGATGCAGTACATCGAAGGCGGTTCCTTGCAGCAACAGATCCATGATTTAGGCGGGATACCCATCCACCGATTGTTAGAGATTGCGCTCGATATCTCTCGTGCCCTCGTTGCAGCACACGCCCGGGGACTTATCCATCGGGATATAAAACCCTCGAATATTCTTGTTGAATCGGGATCAGGCAAAGCCATTCTGTGTGATTTCGGTTTGGCTAGGGCCTCCGAGGATACCGCCATCACAGGGACTGGCCTGCTAGCCGGTACGCCAGCTTTTATGTCACCGGAACAGGTCCTCGGCGGCTCTATCGATCCGAGATCCGATCTATTTGGGCTCGGAGGAGTTCTCTACGCCATGGCCACGGGGCATCCACCCTTCGTCGGATCGACGAGTTACTCCCTGTTGCGAAATGTCGTCGACGCCCCACCTAGAGCGTTGCAGGAGATCAATCCGCTGATTCCCACCTGGCTTGCCAAACTCATTTCATGGTTACTCGAAAAAGATCCCAGCACAAGACCCAGTTCGGCTCAAGAGACATATCAATTGATTCAGCAGTGCCTGGCTTATCAAATGGATCCTCGGTCACATCCGCTACCGAGTCCTTTGCAAGAACCCAAAGCGGATTGGTACTTTCTACCCAAGAGGTTTGCAATGACCCTAATTTCCATGGTTTTAGTAGGAGGAGCACTCGGCTTTTTGCTTTCTGGAACTCCCATACCGGGTCCGCAAGGAGGCTATACGACTCGGCAAGAACCCCAGGAAAAGCCTCAGCAGCAGACCGCTACAGGGGCTTGGCTCAAAGGTTCAACCGAAGTCGCCGGTTACCGTATCGAATTAGTCGGAATCGATCAACTCGATGGATCAACCGGAGTCACGAAATTCCGCCCCAAGCTTCCTAAGAGTCAGCCAAACGTTGCAAACTTTGGCACAAACCAAACCAATAACTTTAAAGAGCAAGGTAATTCCGGAGGTGGATTTGGGAGCGTGACAAGCGGGGCAGGGGGGCTAACAGCAACCGGCGGTGGCGGGGTTGGTTTCGGAATTGGCTTCACAAAACCAAACCAAGGCATTGCTCTAAAAATTAGTCAAACCAACAACGGCCAAAACCCAAAGCTAGGATCCTTCGCGGAACTGGGATCCTATGTCAAAATTCTTGAACTCAACGGGACTTTTAGCGAAGCTCCCGATATGGGCCCGATATCCCACAGTTGGCCGAGCTTTGAGCGAAAGTTTCCAAAATGCTCAGCCCTGTATCTTTTCAGAAGAATGGATATCGATGCACCGTTTCGCGAAATCAGCGGCGAGCTAAAAGTCACCCAGGGACGCAAGATCATTGCGGAATTCGATGCGATTCGCGTGCAAGCTCCTCTGAAGAAAAAAGTGCAAGACGAAGAGTTTGTGATTCAAAAAATACACTCCGATGCCAATGGAATCTACGTTACGGCTCTATTTCCGATGACCACGGCATCCAAGAAGATCAACGACCCAATTCAACGCATGATGTCCATGAACTCCGAGGCTTTTGAATTGGAAATCGAGGACGAACAAGGAAACATTCTTGTACCGACCGGGAAGAGCAAAAGTGGATCAGGTGGGGGGAGTTTCCAAGGATTCAGTTTTAACGGTAATACTCAAACACGCACCAATCGAACTCCAGAGCCAAGCAGCGAGACGATTCAATTCCGATTTCCCCCAACAGCCGATAAATATGCAATGAAGACCATTCGAGCCATCTTTTACGATGAGACCGGAGAAACACAAACCGTTCCGTTCAAAATCTCCTTGGACTAAGCAGATCCGTATCGATGAAAAAAGGGCAGGGGGGTAACTCCTGCCCTTGGGCAATTTGAACTATCCGAGCTTTAAATCAAGATCGCTTTAGAGCAAACCTTTGAGGGCTGCCAACGCGGCGTCGTAATTCGGTTCATGGGTGACTTCCGGAACGATCTCTGCATAAACCACCTTGCCCGATGCATCCGAGACCACCACGGCCCGCGTAAGCAACTTCAGTTCATCGATCGTCATGCCGAACTTAGTTCCAAAATCGCCGGATTGATAATCGCTTCCGACGCGCATGCACTTGATCGACTCGGCACCGCAGAATCGGTTCATCGCAAATGGCAAATCGCGACTGACAGTCACGGCATTGATCTTTCCTTCAAGAGCCGCAAGCTCACTATTGAACTTACGGGTTTGAGTCGCACAAACGCCGGTGTCAAGCGATGGGACCATCGAGAAAATCGTCGGCTTGCCAAGCACATCATTCTTGGTGATCGCCTTGAGACCACCTTCGAAGTAGTGAAGGGTAAATTCGGGCAAACTGCTCCCTACTTTGAGTTCCTCGCCCACAAGCGACATCGGGGCACCCTTGAACGTAATCACTCCAGACCGAGCCATATGCAAACTCCTAACCTAAGAAACTAAAGGATCAATTCGTCTTGGAAAACTTTGAAAAGCCGTGATTCCTGAACCTCCGGCCAACGTGCCAAGAATGTAGGCTAGTCGTCCAAAAGGTCAATCCTTTCGGATTATAAGGATTTTGCGTATACTGTCGTCTAGGCAAGTTCGGCTGGCCCCCAAGCTCAAAACACTCGGTAAAACATGATGTTTTTTGCTGTTGCACGAAGGCTTGGGCAGTCGAGGCCCAAGGGTAGGGCAGGGGGCCAAAGGAATCCTGCTGCCGAATTCCCAGACGATAGCACTCACGACGATAGCATTCACAACGAGTCGATTATGGTCAAAGTACGTGACTTCCTCGGGCCCTACCGCCTAGCTCGACTGATTCGATTGGGCAGTACTTGCCAAGTTTGGGAAGCGATCCTCGAGCAGGACAACAAGCGTTACGCCCTGAAAGTCTTGCGGCCTGAGCAACGAGGCAACAAAGAAGAGATCGGGTTTTTGAAGCATGAATTCGAGGTGGCCAAGGAGCTCAACCACAAGAACATCATCAAACTCATCGAGTTTCGCACCAATGCCGAGACACCCTTTATCGTCATGGAGCTTTTTAGCGAACTGAACCTAAAGATGGCGATTCGCAAAGGTCCTGAAGCGATCGCCTATCAGCTTGCTTCAATCGTCGACCAAGCTTGCGAGTCGCTCTACTATCTGCACTCGAAAGGTTATGTCCATTGCGATATCAAACCGGACAATCTTTTGCTTAGTCGAAACTGGGAAGTCAAACTCATCGACTTTACGATCGCCAAAAAAATTCGTACCGGGATCGGTAAACTCTTCGGCGGTAAGAACAAAGTCGAAGGGACTCGATCCTATATGTCTCCCGAGCAGATCAAAGGTGGTAACCTCGATCCCCGTAGCGATATCTACTCGATGGGTTGCATGATCTATGAACTCATCGGTGGAAAAGCACCTTACACAGCCAACACCCCAAACGATCTTCTCAACAAACACGTCTCAGCACCCATCCCATCGCTGCTGGTCAACAATGACAACGTCTCGCCGGACTTCAACAACATTGTTCGAAAGATGCTGGCAAAGAAACCCGAAGACCGCCCTCAAGACATGTGGGATGTTTTGAAAATGGTCAGGACGACTCCGATCTTCAAAAAACCACCCAGGATTCCTTCGACGAATCCTTTCGACGACTATCAAGGTGGCGGCAGGATCGAACCGGCAAGCTGATAGGAAGCGTTCAGCGAACGCTATTCAAACTTCAAAAAGGAATCATGAGCACAGCACCCAAAGGATTTGAATTCGAGCAACCGATACTCGACATAGAAACTCGACTACGTGAGCTTGAGGCCATGACCCAGCCGAGCGAAGCCGAGCAAGAGGAAGTTCGGCAACTGCGTCGCCGTTGGACAGAATCGACGCGTGAGATTTACTCCAAGCTTTCGCCTTGGGAGGTTGTTCAAGTCTCCCGTCACAAAGATCGCCCGTATACCAAAGATTACCTCAATTTGGCCTTCGATGAATTCATCGAGTTGCACGGCGATAAGTTCTTTGGAGACGACCGTGCGATGCTCACAGGCTTTGCCAAGCTTGGCCGACGCAAGGTGATGGTCGTTGGGCACCAAAAAGGCCGAACCTTCAAGGAGCGGGCCGCATGTCACTTTGGCTGCGCCCATCCAGAAGGATACCGCAAGGCGATGGCCAAGATGAAGTTGGCAGAGAAATACAAACTACCGATCATCGCTTTCATCGATACCCCAGGAGCTTATCCAGGCGTTGGAGCCGAAGAACGTGGACAAGCTCAAGTCATTGCTGAAAGCATGTTCCTCATGAGTCAGCTCAAGACGCCCATCGTTTGCATCGTCATCGGCGAAGGCGGCTCGGGTGGCGCACTGGGTATCGGACTGGGCGATCGTATCGCGATGTTGCAGTACTCCTACTACTCGGTGATCAGTCCTGAAGGTTGTGCGGGGATTTTGTGGAAGAGCCATCAGCATGCGCCCAAGGCAGCCGATGTGCTTAGGTTTACCTCCGCACATTTGCCTAAGCTTGGGGTGGTCGACGATGTGATCGAAGAACCCTTGGGTGGTGCCCATCGAGACCACCATCAGATGGCATCCCGCATCAAAGCTTATTTGTCCAAAACACTCGACCAATTGAGCAAGCTGCCCGTCGATCAACTCATCGATAGTCGCTATGGAAAGTTTCGCAAGATGGGTTCCTATCTCGAGCAGCTCGAAGACGGATCGCTTCAACAGTTCGGGCATGCGTTTGTAAGCTAAGCGGCTGTGCTAATCGTCTTGTTCTGATCGTTCAGTTTTTGATCGACTGCTATAAAACCCGATGCGATAGCCTAGTCGGGTGAGCCATTGGATGGCGATGAGCACCATCGCCATTTGCAGCAGAGCTTTGAATAGATAAAAGGCCAGCGGCGGTTCGGACGGGGCATAGTTTGCGCCCGGTACGTAGGGCTGGCCGATGGAGTATTGGATCCAGTTTTCAAGGCTTGGTAAGATCATGATCGGGTTCCAGAAGTAGAGCTTCGAGCATGCCGCTTGGAGCACCGCTGCGACCAGAAGCCAGGTTGCTAGGGAGATTGATCGGAGTGTAAGCTTGGCCAACGAGCTCGAGTAGTTCTGGTTTAGGATTGCGGTGATGGCAAGCCAGTGAATCGGGACGAGCATTCCACCGACCAGGCCGGTGGCCCAAGGCTTTGAGCCATGGGGAAAAAACTCATACCACGCCGGAGGATCTTCGATTGCAAGGATTCCATTTGACCAGCTTTGAAACCAGCGTTGGTATGCAAGTGACGCTAATGCGATGAGGGTTACCAGAAGCCCTATTTTGGCGATGGAAAGCGAAGCGGGTTTTCTGCTTGGGCCATGGATCGGCCAGATCCCCATGCCGGTGGACCATTGGATGGATTTCGTGATCGTCACACCGACGGCAAGAAAGCAAAGCCAGTGAGCAACTTGAATTGCAAACCAGAAGACTCTTGGCGATACGAATTCGGGGTTTGCTGGGCCACTTAGCGATGAGGATGCAGCGATCAAGAAGCGGCTTGTGCAGCTTGCCGAGAGAAGCATCGCAACGGCGATCGGTCCGATCCATCGGTTTTTAGGTGGCAGAGAAAGGCTCAAGGCGATCCATAGGGTTGTGACGCTCATGGGCAGGAAAAGCAGTCCGTTGGAAATTTCAGCGAGAAATTCTTGCTGCCAAGCGATGGCAAGTTGACGAACAGTGAAACCGCAAAGAGTGCACAGGATCAGTGCGCCAATGGACACAATCCAGAAGTTTTTTTGCGATGCGTTTGGCTGTTTTTGCACGTGAATGAAACTTGAATTTGCAGTTGGCGGCTTTGGGCAACCAGAACGATGATAACGAAAATTCCGAAAAACAAGATTCTAGCGGCCATGCTTGTGGTTCGGATTGAGTAAACTGTTTTGCCCGCAGATACCAAAACCGCACCAAACGCCGAAAACCATAAAAGGCTTAAAAACCCAGGGAAAACCCTGCTATAAACCGAACATAATAAACATTATCGGACGTTATTACGTGGTTTTGATCAGTCGGATCAGTCGGATCAGTCGGATCAGTCGGATCAAATTAACGAAGGTGACCAAATGGACCCAAAAGACGAATTGGTTTGCGTCGCAAACTTCACCACTGCCGAGCAAGCGACCATCGCTCAAATCAACCTCGAAGCCCAAGGTATTCGCTGCGCGCTGAACAACCAGACGACCGCCGGTTTGTTTTGGTATATGTCCGATGCCATCGGCGGTGTCGGAATCCTTGTGGCGAAAACCGACCAAGCCAAAGCGTTGGAGTTGCTCGATGAGCTGGCCGCCAACAAGACGGATTTGATCGGCGATGCATGGAAAATCAATCCAGATGACGAATCCCAAAATGTAGCGACCCAAGAGGTAGCGACAGACCCGGATCTGCCCATGTCTGCCCGTGAAGAAAATGCCAACCGAGCCCTGCGAGGGGCAGTCCTGGGCGTCTTGTTTGCGCCCCTGCAACTCTACGTTTTTTATCTGCTCCTTTTCAAGGTCTTCGCATCCGATGAGCCGATCCGACCCATTTACACTCGGCGAGCTTGGCAAGCTGCAGCCATCAATATCCCCTATACTGCCGTGATCTTGATCGTCATTCGATGGACTATCTATAGCCTCTAGCCGAGGACTCCTTACCCCCCTGCCCTTTTTCCACCTCCGAAGGAAATCGCGACAATGCCCCGAAATAATTCCCTTACCCGAAGATTCGTCCTCAAATCCACGTTGGCTGGCTCGGCTGCCAGCTACCTGGTGCCCCTGTTGCCCCAAGCGTTGGCGGCCCCTCGATCTGCTGTGCAAAGCCCCAACGAACGGATTCAACTCGGTATCATCGGCATCGGACCCAGATGCACTTACGATCTCAAAGCCATGCTGCCATTTTCCGACGTGCGATGCGTGGCTATTGCCGATGTCCAAGCATCCCGCAGAGATGCCGGCAAACAACTTGTCGATGGTTTCTATAACAATCAAGATTGCAAGCTCTACTCGGACTTTCGCGAACTTCTCGATCGCAAGGATATCGACGCAGTCTTGATCGCCACCGGGGATCGTTGGCATGCGACGGCTTCGATCATGGCAGCCCAAGCTGGCAAGGATGTCTACAGCGAGAAACCTTGCGGCATTACCATCGAAGCTTGTCAAAAACTTGCCGATACCATCGACCAAACCAAACGGGTATTCCAGGCCGGTACGCAGCGGCGAAGCGTCCCGAATTTCGTCCAAGCTGTCGAGTGGGTTCATCAAGGCAAACTCGGAAAGCTGCAAGCCATGCACGCTTCGGTCTATATCCCAGTCCTCGAAAACAATTGGCTTGCACCTGAGCCACAGCCCGATAAGTCGATCGTCGATTGGAACCTGTGGCTTGGGCCCGCACCTTGGAGACCCTACAACCAAGCTTACTGCGACGGCAAGTGGCGTGGCCAATGGGACTTTGACTCAGGTGCTCGACTACTTGACTGGGGGGCTCACACGGTCGACCTTTGCCAGTGGGCCAATCAAGCTGACGATACGATGCCGCTTGAGTATGAACCTCAAGCTGATAAGATCGTTTGCACCTATGCCAACGGCGTGAAGCTGATCATCGACTTTTTGGCACAGCCTTTCGGTGATCGGTCTCCCCACTATATCACCAGGCTTGGGACTTGTCCGGTTCGCTTTGTGGGCACTGAAGGCTCGGTCGAGACGGGAGACTCGGGTGAAATCGTCGCGACCCCAGAGTCACTTCAAAAACAACTTCCAGAGGCTTCCAAAAGAGTGGCGGGATTGGATGTGACCGCCCACGCGAGGAACTTCTTTGATTGCATTCGCACGCGATCCAAGCCTGTTGCCAATCAAGAGGTGATGCGGCGTTCGCATATCGCTTGCCACGCTGCGGCGATCTCTTGGATCCTCGGACGCAAGTTGGTGATCGATCCGAAAACCGAGAAGTTTGTCGGCGATCCGCAAGCAAACCTACTCGTCTCTAGGTCCGATCGAGCTTGGCAGGCACTCTTATGATCCATCGTTAAACATCGCCCCCCCCTGCCCTGTTTTCTCTTGTACAATGAAAGCCTGTTCAACCTCTTGACTTCATTCACCCCGTAGGAGTTGACCAAATGCCCATAGGATCTTCGATCGTCTCGCGTCTGAGTGTTAGCACAAGATACCTTTTGCTACATTTTTTGTTGGTTGTCTTTGTACCAGCACCACCATGCTGGGCACAGACGCAACGTTGGATTAGCAAAGCGATGGACGCTGGAGTGGATGCAAAGTTGTTGGAACGCATGCAAAAAGTCTTGAAGTCAGACGAGTTGATTGATCAGAACCAAGCGCAAGTGATTGTTGATGTGCTTTCAGCCTTGCCGATCGAGTCGATGGACGACGAAGACGACGACTCACCTGCCCTTGCGCTATTAGAACTGTTCGAGCGTATCGAAGATGAAGCTTCCGATTCCCCCGCTCAGCAAGTAATCAGAAAGGAAGGTCTACCTCTGATCATCAAGATCTTCGATGAAAAATTTTCAGCGGTCGCCAAGGATGGTGATTCGATTTTACTTTTCAAGATCCTGAGGATCTTGGCCCTCTACAAGACTTTGGAAGGAACTGACAAAATCATCGAAGCGGCGAGAACTTCTTTCCAGCCCGAAAACGGTAGTTGGGGGAGTACCTTCTGGATCTATCTTTCTGACCATCCCCATCGGAATCGATTAATTCAATCTATTTCTAAAAAGATTCCAGAGGCAGGAATTGACCGTAAATTCCTTAGGTTTGCAAACGAGTTGTGTTTCCGCGATGAGAATGCAGATCATGCTTTCGATTCCAAAGACGGAATGCGGCGATTGAAAATTTGGTTAGAGGAAAATGATTTGCGCCAAATTGGTACTCCAATAGATTCTGCCGTCGCATTGGCATTCGTTAACCGTCCTCAGCGAGACGAACTGATCGAACTTGCCCTAAACCATCCGAATCCGAAAGTGCAAATCGAGGCGGCGTGGGCCTCGGCAAAACATGGCCAGGAAAGGGGTTTGAAAGCTCTCCAAAAATACTGCTTAGATCTCAACCTTTCTTCCGTCGCTCGCGTGTATCTAGATGAGCTCAACCGCGGGGATCTGGTGCCCAAAGAGGCACTCGATGGGGCATTCGCAGCTATGGCTGAGTTCTCCAAATGGCTTGCACATCCTAATGAACTGGGGAAACCACCAGACGAAGTTGTTTTGGTCGATCATCGCAAATTGCGTTGGCCCATGGAGAAGGAAGACGCAGATTTTTATGTGATTAGATTTCTGTCCAAGGATAGCACAGGGCTTGGAAAGGACCGTCAGGACTGTGGCGTCGTGGGCAGTATGACTTGGTGCTTTTTTTTCTTGCAAATGGATCAACGTCCTGCCGAGGACGTCTATGCGATCCATGCCGCCTGGGAAATGAGCAACCAGGAATTGATCAACGTCATCAAATCGGAAGATCCTCAGCAATTGCAAAATTTGCTCAACGAGTGGACAGGCGAAACCTTAGAAGAACCGCGACTTTTTGGATCGATGAAACTCTCCCGAAGATTGAAGCTTGGTAAACGACAGCCATGGTTGATCGAAGCAAAAATCCGTGGTGAGCCTGGTTGGGCGGTTGTCGATGGTCCAAATAGCGTTTGGTATCCTGCTGCCGAGCAGCCAGAAAGTACCGGCTCAAGCATCATCCTAAAAATACACATCGGTCGGGAATTGCTCGGGTTTAAAACGCCTGTGAATCGCAAAGACTTCTTGAAACCATCCGCTCCCATCGACAAAAACCGTTGGCTTGAAAAATTTCATCAAGTCATCGAGCAAGCAGCGATGCTATCACCCGAAAAACAAATTGAGTTGTTTGAAGAGATCGAATCTCCGCACTTTGAGACCTATCTAAGTTACGCAGAGGAAATCCAAGGCAAACAAAAAGACTCCGCAATACTCGATGTCTTCCCGCGACTGCTCGATATCGTCAGAAGAGCCGATGAGCCCCTTGGTAAGGAACTTATGCGTAGTTATCGTAGTCCACTTGTCAAATACCTACCGGATTATGTGTTAGCTTTGGTCAATTCGAATCGGGTCACAGAAGCAGAAGAGTTCCTCGAATTCATATCCCCCTACATGGCCGATCGTGATGGTTACGCCCTGATCGGCTTGTCTGCTTACCGTGCCAAGTTGGTAGACTTGGCGGAATTCAACCTGATGCGTCTGGTAGAAAATGATCGGTCCGGCAAGAGAAACTTTGATCGCTACGAGGAAATGGAGAGCCTGGTGCGCATTTGGCTTGGTAAAGGGAAGAAAGATATCGCTCGCGACTTGCTGCTGAAATGCCTTAAAAAGTCTGTCGAAGAACGACAAAATCCATACGACCCAGAAGAAGATAAATGGGAAATAGAAAGATTGGACGAACTCATCGGTGAGTACAAGAAGCTCTTTCTGGAGTTGCTGCCCGAGGAAGCAGAGGCGATTGAACAATTCAACACAACTCCCAAGAAACCTCAATGACGGTGTTGACAAGATTGACCTCACTGACGTAGATACTCATCCGCTTGATTTGTAAGGTTGTCGATTCGAATCAGGCTGTGCTCTGGTGCACACGATGATTTCGGAGAAATCATCGACACTGTTCGCTCCAGCGAACATTCGTTTAACCCGCAGCCAACGGCGAGGAATTTAAATAAGCCCACTAGGATATTGCGTTTGGGTAAGCTTACAGAGGCCTAGTAAGGAATTATTGAAGCTCAGGATTGTGGGGATTGATTGGGTTTGTTGCTGCGCTGATTCGTTTTGACGGCTTGTGGCCCAGAGGGCCAGGATATTGGTAGCAAGCGATGCTGCCTGCACATGCGCCGGCTCGGGGCGATGTCCGCACCAACGGTATATGCAGGATCAGACGCGTCACCTATCCCGGGGCACTGGATCAATTCAAAGACCTAATTACCCTTGCGCAACTCCGCACCTACACGGGAGTTGAGCGTAGGATTCTCTGAGCAAGTTTGGGGTTTCGTCCCCCTGGGACCCTGCCCTTCGCTGCATTATGGCACACAGGTTAGCTGACCGCATATTGGACAAGGCCTAAGGCAACCGGAAAACGAAGCGAGTGGAAAGAACCGGTGCCCCGCTGGGCATTCGGCCTGAACCGTTTGAGATTTACTCACAAACTCAGGCGGTTTATTCTCATTGCCATGTCCATCTACGCCTGACTCAATGCCACAGATCTTGCTGCAAAATCCTTCCTTCGTCCATTGCTTTTCTTCCGATGGAATGAATTTCGCTTCGCATCGTTTACAAGTTAGAGCACCTCTTTTATCAAACTCCTCTTGTTGATATTGACGAACACACCTAACTGCATTTTTTACCACTTGCGAGCGGTACCTGACTATCGCATACGCGTTACTCGAGCTGATCCCAGGAACCCAGTGCACATTCGTGTAGTTGTTGATATTCAACCATCCGATTCCCAAGGTGAGGAAGGAAAGCCAACCGGCGAGCGATTGCTCGGTTTCGCTCTCCGAGTAAACGACAGCCAACGCCCACTGTCCGAATTTATCGCGACCCATTGCATGACAACGCGAGCATGCTCCGCGATGCCAACGAACCTGCCAAGGTTTTGCTTGTAACTCGCAACGTTCACAAAGAAACATTATGGCGTTCGGGCGACGTGCCATCTTCTTGTCCTGTCAAAGTATCTACCTGTCGAGTTCGATTAGACCTCGGTCCATGATAACAGGATATGCAGTTCGAGGACACTTCCGGACTGTCTTAGCCCCTGCGACTTGTTGCGTGGGGAATGATGGGCTTGGAACCCAAAAAGCTTCGTCAAGGAGTCAAACAAAGAATTAAAGGCGACCCACTGAATCAGAAAGTGGATCGCCGAAGCAATAGCAGCAACCTAAGGTTGCTATGAGAATAGCTTAGGCCTGAACTTTGGCTGGCTTGATACGCCCGAGTCGGGTCAAGGCTTCTTTTTGGGCAACCAAGTGGGTGCCGTTGGTGCCATACTTTTTGATCAAAATCTCAGCGTTCTCGCTTGGCTGTGCACCGACGCTGACCCAATAATCGATCCGATCACCCTTGAGAATCGCGCGTGCATCTTTTTCTCGGCACATCGGATCGTAATGTCCGAGTTCTTCCAAGACTCGACCGTCGCGTGGATTCCTCTGATCGATGGCACACAAACGATAAAAAGGTCGACCTTTGCGGCCCAGCCGCTTCATCCGAATTCGTACCGACACAGATTACTCTCCAATGGAAATAAAAGTTTTCGAGGGGAAGAAATAATAACGATTCGATTTCACCCTGGGGAGTGAAAAACCATGGCTTGCGTTAAAAAAATCGGCTCAAACGCCGATTTTTCACCGTTCTGGGGGCTCTCGGGCTCCTGAAGTTGCCTAATTGCCCCGTTTTTTCTTGCGCAGAAGCCTTTCTCGCTCCTTTTGCATCTTTTCTCGCTCCTTGGGGGTCAGGCGTTTACCCGTGCTTCCTTTGAGCTTCATTCCATCGAGGGGGTTAAACGGGTTGTCGGCCATCATTCCCCGCATCTGTTGGAGCATTTTCATCTTGTCGCCGACGGAGCCTTGCGTAGCCATCTGCATCATGGGCTTGATCATATCGAACTGCTTGATCAGCTCTGAAATCTGATTCGGGCTGACTCCACAGCCCTTAGCGATGCGGTTTCTGCGAGAGCCGTCGATGATTTTGGGGTTTTCTCGTTCGGCGACCGTCATCGAATCGACGATACCGGTAAGCCTGGCCATCTCTTTTTCGTTGTCGGTGTTGGCCATCATCTTGGAAATCTCACCCATGCCAGGCATGAGGCTGAGCATTTTGGACATCAGCCCTGGCTTGCGGAGCTTCTGCATCATATCGCGGAAATCGGCCAAGGTAAAAACACCCTTGGACATCCGTTCTTCCAAGCTTTTTCGTTCTTTTTCATCAATGAGTCGATGGGCCTCGCGGGCCACTTCGACAATATCACCCATCGACAGAATCCGGCTTGCCATCCCTTCAGGTCGGAAAGGTTCCAATGCGTCTAAATGTTCGCCGGTTCCGATGAACTTGATGGGAACCGAGGTGACTGCTTTGACGCTGATCAAGGCTCCGCCACGGGCATCCCCGTCGAGCTTGGTCATGATCACCCCATCGAGGCTTAAGGCGTCGTTGAAGGCCTTGGCGCTGTTGACGGCGTCTTGGCCGGTCATTCCGTCGACGACCAGCAAAACCTGGGTCGGCTCGATGGCACGGTCGATCTGTTTGATTTGCTCCATTAATTCTGCATCGATCGCCAATCGACCTGCTGTATCGAGGATGACCACGTTGGCACCTGCGGCCTTGGCCGCTTCGAGGCCTTCGCGACAGACCTTCACAGGGTCGTTTTCGCCTGGTTTGCTGAAGACTCCGACACCGATTTGCTTGCCGATGACGTGCAATTGCTCGATCGCAGCGGGGCGTTGTAAGTCGGCAGCGACAAGAAAAGGCTTGAGCTTTTGCTCCTTGATGAGCATCGAGAGTTTGCCGCAGGTGGTGGTTTTTCCCGAGCCCTGAAGGCCGCACATCATGATGGTCGTCAGTTCCCCTCGTTTCAGGGGAAGGCTGTTGTCGACCGGCCCCAGGAGCTTGACGAGCTCTTCATAGACGATTTTGACGAATTCTTCGTCGGGCCGGAGGCTCAGCAAAACCCGGCGGCCTTCGGCAGCGACCGCGACGTCTTTAACGAAGGAACGGACCACGTCGATATTAACGTCTGCCTCGACAAGGGAGCGCTCGACCATGGCGATCCCCTCCCTCATATTCGCTTCGGTCAGCTTACCTTTACCTTGCAGGGTCTTAAAGGCGCTAAGTAGGCCATCTTGTAGGGACTGGAACATCGAAATTCCGTAGTTTAATGGAAGAAAAAGAATCGCTTGGGCGGGGTAATTACCCGAATTAGGAATGATACGTAGAGAGGCGTCTGGCGACCTGCGGGGAAAGTCCGCAGAATGCTCCCAGCCGCTAAACTCTACCTGGAAATCTCAAACTACCTAGAGTTCCCAGGGTGGCCAACGGCGATCCGTGGAACTTTTGAAGCTTGTGGATTCTCCAAGGAATCGCTCGCCATTGTAGCACCAACGCCAGCTTATGCCTCCGAATTTCGACTAAGTCTAGCAACGACTTCGATTTAGGACAGCCAAAGCTGCGCGATAGACGGTTTGCAATGGCCGGCTAGCGAATTAGACTCAGACGCGGTTTATTGGACCGATATTTTCGTTTTTTCCCAAGTTTAGGCTCTGTACGAGGTTTCTCGATGAAAACCTTTGGTTTCGGAAGTGGGTCTTCCTCTGGCAATCGCAACGACCGGGATAAGCAGCGCAAGAAGCAGTTGCTGCGACGCTCGGTTCTCGAATCGCTCGAGACCAGAAATTTGATGACCACCGGTCCACAACTCGTTGGGGTTCAGCCCAACGAAGGTTCACTCATTGCCCTGGGTGCGTCGTCGACTCCGACGGTTTTGCAAACCAGTCCAAGGGAGTTGGTCCTGCGGTTCAACGACGGAGCCGAACTCGATGCAAACACCCTCAGTGGGATCCAGATCAAGCGAGCCGGGGCCGACGGTGTCCTGAGTGCCGCGTATCTGACGACCGACCTGGGTACCAACGGCCAAGTCGTTGTCGACTTTAGCGCTTCGCTCCCGGGCCAACAAGGCAACGGAACCGAGGTGTTCTTCACCCAATCCTCGCGCACGGTTGGACCTGCTGGTAAACCGATCAGCTATCCGATCCTGAGCGTCCAAGGACAGCGGATCAATATCGATGTGAACATCAATCCATCATTCAAGACCACGGCCAACGACTTGGTCAAGGCCATGAGCGAAGACCCCGCCGTCTCGTCATTGATCGTCACGACCTTGCTGCGAGGTTTTGGAACCACCGTCATCGCCGATACGGTCCCTGCAGGCCAAGTCCTACCGCTTTTGGGAGCCGGTGCTGCTCGCGCCTCGACGAACTTCAACTCCGGGCTTGCGAACCTTCAAGCGGAATTCGTTTCGAGCGGTTCTGCCGCTGCGGCTAACGGTGTTCGGATCGAATTTACATCGAGAAGTTTCATAGCTCCAGCCCCACCGAATGTTACGGTAAGCGGCAGCACGGTTCGCATTGAGCTCAACAGCAACCCTCGCGCTCAAACCACCGTTGGCGAAGTGATCGATGCGGTTAATGCATCTGCAGAAGCTCAAAAATTGGTCGTCGCAAGGCTCATCAGCGGTGATCGTTTGACCCGCATCGGCGGCAACTCGACTTCGTATTCACCACTGATTCTCACCGGTGGTGACGATCAACTCGTCACGCCAGCCTACATCGCCTTGGGGGACACCAAGCGCGAAGTCATCATCCGTTTTGCAGAAGCCCTCCCGGATGATTCCTACCTGATCGATATTTTCGGCACAGGACCTTTTGCACTCCGCAATGTCGATGGATTTGCTTTCAACGGCGGAGTGTCTCGAAGCGTTCGATTCGATTTGGATCTTGGACCAACCATCCAAGCTGTTGTGCCGCAACCGGTCGTAACGACAGGAACTACCAAGCAGCAACTCAGAAACGTTGTCTATGTCTACTTCAACGGTGACAAACTCAACGACGTTGAAGCAGTCAAGCCAATTTACTACCAACTGGTTTACACGAATAACACACTCAACGGAGGCGACGATATCACCTTCCGTCCTATCGGTGTGAACTACGATGCAACGCTCAATCGTGTAGCCCTGACTTTCGAACGCAATCTCGATGCGCTGGTCGATCCTGCCAATCCATCGGCCGGTCCTTTGGCCTTGGCATCTTTGCGGCTTCGCATCGGTAATGACAATTCGGTCAACAACACCTCTGTCACGGCCGTCACACCTGCAAGCGACCCAGGTAGCCGCTTTGGTTCGGCGATGGATCTCGGTGGAGGCTGGCTGGCAGGTCCAGGAGCCAAAGCTGCGATCGTCAGCTCCGAGATCAAGAACTCCAACCCTTATACGTTGGATTTTCCTGGGGCCAATAGCGAAGCGGGCAATCGCGACAACCGTTACCAGCATCACGTAACGCGCTCCGATGCCGATGGCATCGATGTGATCTATTACAACTTTGCCAATCAACTCGGAACCGCCAATGCGAGCGTTCAACTCAACGCGATCACCGAGATCCAAAAGACCATGGCTCGGCAAGTCGTATCGCTCTACGAGAAGTACATCGGAGTGCGGTTTGTCGAAAGCGACAACCAAGGCTTCACAATCGCCGTAGGTGACATGCAGGTGATCAATCCGTTAACGGCTTTGACACCCGTTGCAGCCAACCAGCCTGGGGATAACATCACTTACGCAGCAGGTCCATTGCTTGCCAATGCTAGCCAGTCTGCCGTTGTTATCGACAGCCAAGAGTTCAACACCGCCGATGACAACCTCTTTGGTTCGGAGCTCTTCCGATCCTTCATGCGAGGTATCGGCGTTCTCATTGGACTTGGAAACGCTGATGAACTTCCCCAATCGACGGTTCAAAACAGCAACCCGATCACCGATCCGAACGTTGAAAATGTATTCCCAGGAAATGCGGATGTTATTCATGGGCAGTACATCTTCCGTCCCGAAGGCAAGGACATCGATCTGTATCGATTTGTCGTGCCCGATTCGGGCGGATCGCTCTCGCTCCAAGCCATCGCGGAACGTCAATCGGATTCGAGTTTGCTCGATGCGAGTCTTCGCCTTTACCGAAACGATGGAAGTTCCAGCCAGCCAAAGTGGGTCCAGATCGCGGCCAACGAAGACTACTTTAGCGAAGACCCACGCATCTCTCTGGACTTTGTCAAACCCGGTGAATACGTCATCGGTGTTAGCGCCAAGGGCAATACCAACTACGACCCCTCGATCGAAGATTCTGGTTTGGGTGGACGGTCCGAGGGCAAGTACGATCTTCGCATCGACTTTGCTCCACCGGCAGCATCGACCCTGACGGATGCTGATGGTGCTCCGACCCAGATCGATGGTGATGGGGACGGAAAACCCGGAGGTGTGTTCAACTATTGGTTCGTGCCTACCCGACCAGACCGATCTCCAACAGCCAACTCCGACCGCAGTTCCTATACGATTTGGGTCGATAAGACCGCAAGTTCGACGGGCAACGGAACACTTGCCTCTCCGTACAACACCATTTCGCGGGCGATCACGGAAGCCTCTTCGGTGGCCAACGCAGATACCACGGGAACCCGGGCCATCACGATCCGGATCCTAGGCAATGCGGCCAACCGCGCCTATGAAATCGGTTTCAATCGACTAGGCCAAGCCTTAGCCGATGGCACGACCTTCGATATTCCACGCAACGTCAACGTCATGATCGATGCCGGTGCGATCATCAAGATGGGGCGATCGCGAGTCAGCGTCGGCAGCACCACAGTATCGGTCAATCGAAGCGGTGGGACACTGCAATTGCTCGGTACTCCCGATAGCAAGGTGATCGTTACCTCGATCCATGACACCACAGGTGTCGGCGTCAATCCCGATCGTACCCCCCCTGCCCCGGCCGCTGGCGATTGGGGTGGAATCGATTTCCGCAACCGTATTGACGGAAGCGACGAGACCCGTACCGACAAAGAGCGCGCTGGATTATTCCTCAACGCTTTGTATCATGCCGACGTTCGGTTTGGTGGTGGCCAAGTCATCATCGATGGTGTCTCGCAAGTCATCACTCCGATCAATATCATCGACTCTCGTCCAACGATCGCCAACAGTCTCATTACACGCAGCGCCGATGCTGCCATCAGCGCCACTCCCAATAGCTTCCGCGAAGACGACTTCCGGGATCCCAAGAGCCAAGCTGCAGGTCGGTTCATTCCAGATTACGATCGCGTTGGTCCGGATATTCATGGCAACCGTGTCGTTGACAACACGATCAACGGGATGTTCATCAAGACCCGCACGGGGGCTTCTCAAACTCTAGAGACGATCACCACCACGGCACGTTTCGATGATATCGATATTCCCCATATCTTGGGGGAAAACCTCGTCATCGCCGGTACCGCCGGTGGAGGCGTGCTGGATGTGGCTTCCCCGCCGACGACCGTTGTGACTGCCGTGCGCAGCGGTTCGGGCTCTTTGGCCGCAGGGACTTACAACTACAAGCTCGTCTATGTCGATGCAAGCGGCAACGAGAGTCTTGCGTCGATCCCAACGGCTTCGACCACTGTGACAGCAAACAGCGCTATTACCCTAGGCAATCTGCCGCCGGTAGCTAGCACCCTTCCCTATGTTGGGCGAAGAATCTACCGAAGCGACGCAAACGGTGGTGGAACCTATCGTTTCGTTGCTCAGATCAACGCGATCACGACCACTTTCGTCGATAACGGTACGGTTACCGGCAACGCGTTGGTCGATTTAGCAGCCAAAATCCGGCCTCGTCTCGACGCTAGTTTGGTGATGGATCCAGGGATCATCGTCAAGAACCGAGGTTCGCGCATCGAAGTCAAGGACGGTGCGAATTTGATGGCCGAAGGCACCGACGGCTTGCCGGTGATCATGACCAGCATCAATGATATCCGCTATGGCTTTGGTGGCACTTTTGACACCGCAAGCAACAAAGGTTTAACGGCAGCTACTGCTGGCGATTGGGGTGGTCTGTTCGTAGGCCATGGCAGCGAAGCGTCGCTTGACTACAACCGAATCTCTTACGGTGGTGGGACGACTCGTATCGAAGGCAACTTTGCTTCGTTTAACGCGATCGAGGTTCATCAAGCTGATTTCCGTTTAGCGAATTCTCTTGTAGAGTTTAACGCTGCTGGAAACGAGGCCAACGCAAGCGATCCTGATCGACTCGGTCGCGGCACGAACGATGCCTCGGCAATTTTTGTTCGTGGTGCACAACCACAAATCCTCAACAACCGACTCAGCGACAACGCTGGTGCGGCCATCAGCATCGATGTCAATTCGCTGTCGGTTCAAAAGGTCGATGACACCGGAAGACAAACCGGGGATCTGGGAACCACCGGCGAATACTTGGCCAATCAAGGTGCCCTGGTTCGAGGCAACCGCCTGAGCCGAAACGCGATCAATGGCATGGTGGTTCGAGGCCAAGAACTCACTTCCCAAAGCGTGTTCGATGACACCGATATCGTCCATGTCGTCACGACGACGATCACCTCGGATAACTTGCACACCTATGGTGGTTTGCAACTCAAGAGCGATGCAAACCAAAGCCTTGTGGTTAAGTTCGGAGGCGGATCGAGCCTTGCAGGTTTGAACGCGACCGGGACACCTTTGGATCACTCCAACCGCATCGGTGGCAGCATCCAAATCATGGGACAACCGGGCTTTCCGGTTATCTTGACGAGCATCGGCGATGATTCGGTCGGTGCAGGCTTTGGTGTCGATGGACGACCCGCTTTCGATACCGACAACAATGGAAGCAATTCAACCTCCGGCGAAATCGTTTTGCCTTTTGGACCAGAAGTCGACCGAGGCACGCTCATCGATAACGATGTCGATGTAAACCGTCCGGGATTCTTCTCGTTCGAACCCAGCGCCGGTGGCGACGGTAGCTTTGCAACCCGAGGCGGTATTACCGCCCAAGGCAATACGCAGCTCTTTATCGAGGAGGCTGTGATCTTTGCGTTCAACAACTACATTGATGTTGGGGGCGATGGCAATGCAATCCGATTGGCAAACACCACCATCACCCAGCCGCCGACACTCGTCGCGCCCGATGTGGTCATCAGTCGTGGTACCTTCACTGGAAACAGCAACGCCGAGGTTCGCTGGACGGTCGAATCCAGATTTAAAAACGGTGTATCCAAGCTGTTTAACACGCTGACTCTCGATAGCGATTCGCCTCTTGGCAACATCCGATTTATCAACTACCTCGACGAAGACATCGTCTTTCCGAGCGATGATTTCTTGTACCTAACTGGTACCCCTGGCAACCCAGACTTCAGGGCTTACACGATCGATGACCGCGAAAGGGTTGGGTTCTCCCACGGTGGTATCTACAATCCTGGGATCGATCTGGTCAACGCGACGTACCTTGGATTTGCTGCCGATGAATTCCGAGATTTGGCCAACGCGATCGAAGGCCCTGGAACCAACTACACCCCGGCTGGAAATATTGACCTTACCGATTTGCCACCGATTACCGATCCGGTTCTTGGCCAAATCTATGGTCTTGCCGACGTGACGACAGCGCTTGCATGGCAAGTCACCGCGTCAGCCAACACCTCTCGAATGACCAGCTTCCTGGAACTCGTTCCGACATCGATTCAGTCGATCGCTTCGCCTGGTTCTTGGGCCGGTGTTTCGACCCAAACCTACTCGAACGATCGCAACGTCGGAGTGCTTCCCGAGCGTGAGTCCTCCTTGGCCAACGCTCCTGGAGCCAATGACGAGCCGAGCAAGGCTCAGTACTTAGGCCAATTGGCCAATTCGATCAATAGCGGCGATGAAAACACCCGGCTCGGATATGAAATCCAAGGTGTGATCAACAAGCCTTCGGACGTGGATGTCTACAGTTTCACCGCCTTTGGGGGGACTGAAGTTTGGCTCGATATCGATAAGACCGACGCTTCCCTCGATACCGTTGTGGAACTCATTTCCGCCGACGGTGAGATTCTGGCACTATCGGACAACTCGTATCTTGAAGAAGTCGATAGCGTCAACAACCCGATCTATAGTGCACTTCAAGGCAACGCGGTTCGATCGCTTCGAAAGAGCTCGCCTACGATCTACCCACAATCCTCCCGAGGTGAGCCTCGCGATGATTACAGCACCAACACCAAAGATGCCGGGCTGCGAGTGGTTCTTCCAGGGCAAAGCAGCCAAGCTTCGCTTTACCACATCCGGGTTCGATCCAGCAATCAAGCCCCTGGTCAAGCTGCAAACACTCCGGCGCTAAGCGATCCGGATTCGGTTGGCAAGGGACTCTCGCGAGGTGCTTATCAATTGCAAGTCCGCTTGGGTGAAAACCAAGAGTTCCCCGGAACTTCGGTCGCCTATGCAGACATTCGCTTTGCATCCACCGGCCTTACCCTTCGCGGGGTTCCACGCCACTCGCCACTTGTCGGTGAAACCGCAGAGATCAACAGCGGCAATAACGACACGTTCCTTACAGCCCAAGAGCTTGGCAATATCCTGACGACCGATCGCCGCACGATTTCGCTGGCGGGCAATATCGAGTCGGCTACCGATGTCGATTGGTTCACCTTCACGATCGACTACACCCAACTAGTAACACCGCTTGCCGAATACCTCTCGACGATTTTCGATTTGGATTATGCAGACGGTATCGGCCGGGCAGACCTGTCGATGTACTTGTTTGCACCAACTCAAAACGGGCAAAGCGCCTCGCTGGTTCGTGTTGGTCTAAACAGCAACATCCTCGATGACCGTCAAGCGGCCGTATCGCAAGCCACCAACGCAGACCTTGGTCGCGGTTCGACCGGAACACTTGATCCTTACATCGGTCCGGTCGAATTGCCTGCCGGTCGCTATTATTTGGCTGTAACGAACCGAACCCAAGTCCCAACGGTTCTTGCGAATCGACTCAACAATTCTCTTGGAGCCTCGAACCTGCGCATCTTGCCTGTTTCGAGCGGACGATACATCGTCGAAGACCGCGTCGGAAACGATCAACTCAGTTCGGCCGTTCCACCGATTACTCCAACGTTCTTGGATATGCAATCGAGGGTCGAATATGCTCTGGGAGATGTGCCTCTTTACCTGAGCGCATCGACATCGCTTGGCACTCGATTCAACATCGCGAACTCCTTTACCGGAGATCTGCCGAACGATGTTGGCATCGCGAGCCCGTTGATGAAGGACTCCTTCATCCGACCTAACGGGGATCTGCGTGGATTCCAAACCCCAAGCGGTGATCTGTTCAACTATGTTTTGGTCGATCCAGGAACAGCCGCGACGAGAGTCCAAGGTGCCTTTGACTTTACCGTGCGTGGCTTGGATACCGCTGGTGAACTTTCCGACACCGCTGGTCAGTTCGATGCCGAGGCCTACACGGTCATGGACATCCGCGATCAAACGGGAACCGAAGCGGAGTTTGGATTCCTGGTGGCCAATCGCAATCGCAGCCCGAATTTTGCGACCGCCAACCGTGGGGTCAGCTACTTTGATAATGTGCTCTATCGGTTCGATCCAAACACGGGGGCGGGTCTCAGCGCCCCTGCATTGGATAACCAGTTCAACATTCCAATCAACAACGCTCCAGACGTGATCCTCGGTGCTGGTACAAACATCACCGAACGGGGCTTTATCAACACCTCCCCAGCAACGGGTGCTACGTCGACTGCCTTTGCGGTGACCGAAGCAACCGAATCGATTGGAAACACTGTCCGTTCGCTGATCAATGATGGCGATACGGTCACGCTGCGGCTTTCGACCAACCAGAACGTGATTATCGAGTTTAACGCCGGCCCCGAATTGCAACTCAATCTCGATCCAGTGAACTTCCCGAATCGTGTTCTTCGAGACGGCGATCAATTCACAATCGATGGCGTGGTTTATCAGATCACCACTGGAACAACACCTGTTCCAACCCCGGGTGTACGGACGGTCTTCTACAGAACCAGCATGAACAATGCTCAGTTTGCTCAGGCTGTTTCTGATGCAGTTCCGCTGGGAATCGAAGTTGGATTTGAAGGCAACCGATTGAACTTCTCAGGTGCCCTCGTAGGCAATTTCGCGACCTTGGTCAACCGGGGTGTTGCTGTCGATCAGCAAACCAATGGCACGATCGGTAGCGGACGCATCGGTGTGAACTTTTTGGCAAGCGACACTGCCTCAGTCATTGCCACTCGAGTCGTCCAAGCGATCAACACATCTGGATTCCCTGGACTTTCGGCTGTTGAAAGTGGTATCAACCTCAACGAAGTCACCATCGTCGGTGCCACGGTTACGGGAACCACTGGTTCGTCTCGGCGAATCGGTATTGCTCCAGGAGGCTTGGTTCGAGGTGTTGCAGGTGTCGGAGGGAACCTCTATGCGGTGAGTGACGCGGGTGGATTGTTCCGAGTCTCGCGAGCCGAACTCTTCAGCAACCGAGCAGGTGCAATCGGTACCTACGTCGCATCCTCTTATCAACTCACAGGCCTGCAGTTCACAGGCTTGTCTGCAGGTCCAAAGAACGTCGCCAACGGTGCCTACGCGAATATTCTTTTCGCCACGACATCCAACGGTCGAATCCACGCGTTTGACACCAACGGCATTCCGCAACCGGTCTTCGCCAACGGTGCAACGAGTGTCGACACCGGTAGCTTTGGCTTCGACGGTATCGCGTTTTCGAACCTCGATTACAACCTCTGGCATCAAACCACGAGACGATCGACCAACGCAGGCCACGGTATTTCTGCAGATATCGAAGGGAATACCGCGGGAATCGGTGGAACCAGTTGGTACTTTGGCTATGAAGACCTAGGTCACTCGAACACCAGGTTCAACACGGCCACCGATCCTTTGGCCCAGCCAAGGGCTTTTGGCGAAGCTTTAGAGAACACTTACAACTTCCCTGGCGGTGCTACGGGTGTGATGGAGAGCAAGACATTCTCTCTGGAAAACCTCACCGCAGCGGATCTGCCTACACTGTACTTTAGCTACTTCCTAGCAACCGAGGATGCAGCATCGAGCACGGTCAACAACCAGTTCAACCCCATGCGGGATTCGTTCCGCGTCTACGCAGCAGGCGACGATAACTCTTGGGTTCAACTGGCGACCAACAACGCTTCTGAAACCCCAATCGAAACTTTGGTTGATAACGTCCCAAGTCCCGTTGGCCCCAACTCGCTCCCAGGCCAAAACGTAACGCCTCCAGGAACCTCTTGGCGACAAGCTCGCGTCTCGCTAACTCAGTTTGCGGGAGACAAGCAAGTCCGACTCCGTTTCGAGTTTAGCACCGGAGGCGGTTTGGGCTTCAACAGCTTCGGCAGCCGAGGCCCTGAGTTGCGAACCGTTGAAGGAAATGTACTCCGCGATGGTCAAACCTTCACCGTCGGCGGCAGAACCTTCGAAATCGAAATGGGACCGACCTTGGTCTTCCCATCGGGAATCGGTATCCGCAGTGGAGAGACGATCACTCTGCGTGGCACGACCTTCGTCTTCTGGGATGGTACCGGAACTCCTCCAACTGGGAACCTGATCAGCTACTCCATAAGCGACTCGCCTACGCAAATCGCTCAAAAGGTGTTTGCTGTTTTGAACGCCGCGACTTACACGCCCAAGTCCCTCTCGGGGGATCTTTCCGAGCCGCAGACTCGTTCCGAAGTTTTCCGAACAGCAATTAAATCGGCGATCGTGCCGGCTGAATTGGCTCGATGGACAGCCACGGGAGCTATTGGAGATATCATCCTACAACCCGGCGAGCAACCCGACGCAGTTCGTGCTGATGTCGATATGGTTCAGTTCCAGGCTGATGAAGGTACGACGATCGACCTTACAGTTTCTGCGAGCGTCGTTGGTTCACCTTTGAACCCACGGGTTCGACTCTTTGACTCCCTCGGAAATGAACTGGCTCGGGCTTCGACGGCCACCCAATTCGATGTTTCCCTGACGCATACCATAGCAAAATCAGGAACCTACTATTTCGGGATCAGCAACTCGGGAATCAACGAATACAGCCCACTTCTGGCCAGCGGCAGATCCTCTTCAGGACCCACTGGGCAATACCAAGTTACGCTGGACTTGACACCTCGATTCAATCGAAGTGTCTTGGGCAACCGACTGCAACTCGATGGAATCAGCGATTTGGTCGTCAGTCCGACATCGAATATCCGGGTCGATGGCGCTTACAGGACTTCCGATAGCTCCAATGTTAGCGTTAATATTCTTCAAGACATGACGGCAGACCAAGTTGCCGCGGCCGTCGCGCGGTCCTTTGAAGAAAACCTTGCTCCTGGTCCAGATGCTTTCGCAACCTTCCGTCGCAACGGTAATGCGATCGATCTGACGGGAGTCACCGTCGGTAATGCTGGCCCCTTCACGGTCAATCGACTTCGTGATGGTGATGAGTTCTCCGAGTACATCTTGGGTCGACTCCATCCGGCCACCCGATCTCAAAACAACAACTTCGAAGGTCTCTACCTGGATGACTTCATCATCGGTCTTGCCGAACGTGGTGAAACCGTCACGGATGCACCTGCCGACACGACCTTTACGACCGTGGTAGGAAGCGGAAGCGAAATTGTTGTTGGTCCCTACCAAGTTGAAATACGTGGTGGTTCCGAGTACGGACAACCGCTCTCGACAAGAACCACTAACAACGGTGGCAACAATAACAACAATCCAAACAATCTGAGCGTCAACGATCGGATCCGATTAACACAAGCTTTCGATCCAAACCAAGCCCTTAGCGGTGCGGTTGAAATGCGATTCAGTCCGGCTTCGGATATCACCGATGGCGATACGATCATCGTGAGCGATGGAAACAACTCGATCACCTTTGAATTCGATGACGTGTCGATTCCAAGCGGCCAAGCTGGCAGCGGCGTTCGACCAGGGAATTTCCCAATCCCATTCAATCCTGTCTCGGGTGAATCGGCCCAGATCATCGCCGCTCGCTTCCGCGATGCAGTCAACTCATCGGGAGTGCAAAGTGTCCTCAAGACCAGCGCACTGGGGGTCGATGGCAGCACAAGCGGTTCGAACACCCGCGACCTGTTCCTGCTCGGATCGGTCACTGTCACGATGGGTTCATCGGTCGGTTACGTTGTTACACGTAGCCCGAAGGTTCGGTTCAAGGACTCTTCGTCACTCACCGACGGCCAGTCCTTTACGATCACCGATGGCACCAATACGGTTCGATTGGAGTTCAACAACACGGCTCTGCTGCCAACCGATCCAGGTTTTGGAGTTAGCCAAGGTAGCATCCCGATCCCGTTTGACCCAAGCGTCTCGCTGACGAGTGTCCAAGTCGCAGCGTTGGTTCTGAGTGTGATCAATTCTCAGCCAGTTCAGTCCCAAGTTCGCATCGCTGCGTTCCCTGTGTCAGGACTCGGTGGACAACCGTCCGATTCGATTTTGATCTCTGGTGCAACGGGTGTATCGATCCCTGCATCCGTCGGAACGGTGTTGGTGACGAACCTCGAAGGAGATCGCAACACGCCACGCGACCAAGGTCAAGTGGTTATCGAGAACTCGCGAATCTCGTTCTCTTCGGGATTTGGTGTTGTCTTGACGGCCGATGCTCGTGACCCTGTCTCAGGGGCTCCAAACCCAGGCTCGGTTCGAAACACCCTGACGATCAACAATCAACGATTGATCCCAGGTGCCGTGCTGGTCAACAACGAACTCATCAGCAATATTGGAGGCGGTATCGATCTTGCAGGCGACCCACTCAATAGCCCTGCCGATGTCCCTGCTCCAGTACCCTTTGCACGCATCGTCAACAACACGATCTTCGGTGGGTCGGTCAGCCGTGTCGATGCACAACCAGCAATCTCGGTACTTGGAGATTTCTACTCCGACGGAGTCCTCTCCTTTGCGGATCTAGCTCCTGCCAACCTTTACAACCCACGTGCTGGTGGCGGACCTGTGCCAATCGCAGGCTTGCAGGTTCCTGGCAATGCTGTCGGTGCCCCTGACTACTCTGGAATTGGTGAGCCGATTCCTGGCCAAGGCGTCGTATCCCTGGGACGAGGTGGTGTATTGGTGGTTCAATTCACCGACAACTTCCTAACCGGTTCGGGTGACGTTCGCCCTGACTTGGCCGTCTACGAAGTCGGCTTGCCCGAACTCGTGCGGGTCGAAGTTTCCGCAGACGGTGTGAATTACACATCCGTAGGTAGCGCATCGTTTAGCAACCGCTATATCGATCTAGATCAATTTGGTTTTAACTCCTTGAGCCAACTTCAGTTCGTTCGCCTAACGGACGAACCGAGCGATGGGCCGACCAGTGGAGATTCTGTTGGTGCAGACATCGACGCAGTAGGCGCTCTATCGAGCCGACCTGGTTTGCGATTTGGCACCTCTGGGACTGGTATACGCGTCGGTGCCAATGCCAGCCCGACTTTGCTTAACAACATCATCGCCAACAGTACCACTGGTATCTCGGTTGCCGCTTCGAGCACCTCGACGGTCATCGGTGGGACGCTCTATCAACGCAATACGACCAACACGACCGGAGCGACCGTAGGTCAGTTCCCGATCCAAGTTGGATCGGCAGTTCCGCTCTTTACCGATGCGGTCGACGGAAACCTCTACCCAGTACCAGGATCTGCTGCGATCGATTCGTCGATCGATTCGTTGGTCGATCGAGCCGCCTTGTTGGCTGTCAAGCAACCACTAGGACTTGCTCCATCGCCGATCATCGCTCCTGCGATCGACATCACCGGTGCGCTGCGGACCGACGATCCGACGGTGGTTGCTCCTCCAGGACTTGGTGAATCGGTCTTCAAGGACCGCGGTGCAGCCGATCGATCCGACTTTACCGGACCAGCCGTGCTGTCGCTCTTCCCACGCGACAACGACACTCTCGGGGCTGATTCCAATTCGACCCCAGGTGTGATCGAACTGGTAAGCAACTCGCTGGCCTATTTCGATCTGCAGGTACTCGATACTTCGGCCCTGGATTTCAATGCCCAAGGCACTGGAGTCGATAGCAAGACGGTTACTCGCAACTCGCTGATCATTTCCAAGAACGGCAAGGTCTTGATCGAAGGTCAAGACTACCGCTTTGGATTTGATTCGACCAGCAATATTATTCGCTTGACACCGCTTTCGGGCCTGTGGGAAAGCGGGGCCGCTTATACAATTCGCTTTGTCAATACGAACGAGAATTTGATCCAAGCGATCGAGCCTCGATCCCTTATCGATGGCACGACCTACACGATCATCGATGCCAACAGAACACCTCACTACTTCGAGGTGGAGACGGGTATCAAACTGAGAGTCCCATCGAGCGCCGACAACTTCTCGAACACCGCAGTCGACGGAACCACCTTCCAAGTCGACGATGGGTTCCGACGCGTCACTTTCGAATTCGATAACAACCAGACCTTCACCACTGGCAATATCCCGATCCAGTTCCTGGCCTCCGATCCCCCTGCGATCTTGGCTCAAAATGTTGTCACCGCAATCACCTCTGCCAACTTGAACTTGACGATCAAGTCGATCGGTAATGGTGAGATGCAGATTCTCGGCAGCAACTTGATCCAGTTCCTGCCGGTGACGAGCCAGATTTCCGCGACGGGCAGAACTGGTACGACTCCAGTCTACGGATTGAAGATCCCGACGAACAACGGCGTACCCGAAGGCATCTTCGATGGCCAAACCTTTGCGATTCAGCGTGGGGACAAGTCGGTTGTTTTTGAGCTCGATGGAAACGGTTCGGTAGGACTCAACAATGTTGCGGTTCCACTCAATACGGATTCTGCCGATCAACAAGCAGCCTTGATCGTTGCGGCCATCAACGCCGCAGGCTTGGGGCTTAATGCCACCTTCTCCGCAGGCGGTATGATCGCCGTGGGAACGCAAAGCGATTTGCGGATCATCAGCAGTGGTGGATTGCAAGTCGTCGGTGTTCCTGGTCGCGAACTGACCACTCCGATCGTCTTCGATCTGAGTGTCGTGAAAGCACCTTCGCAAGTCGCTGAGATCATCGGCCGAATCTTGAGCCAAGCCAACATGGCTGGAGTGGACATCACCGTCCTTGGGGACCAGATTT
>Ga0315904_10001541_pt1 | contig 36815 bp, 55 predicted proteins | sample LakEriMetagenome_6_FD_203529 | JGI IMG/M metagenome (GOLD analysis project Ga0315904, IMG submission 203529) | Freshwater fungal communities from buoy surface, Lake Erie, Ohio, United States - Buoy 12 MA120 | ecosystem: Environmental > Aquatic > Freshwater > Lake | place: USA: Lake Erie, Ohio...
AGTCTGCCGAATGGAATCATGTCAATAAGCAGTCTGGGCGCATTGTTAAGGCTGCCGAAAAAACTGGCGACAAGCGTTTGTTGAATTATCAACGCAGCCGCCAAACTGTCAACGATTTAAAGGTGGCTGACAGAATGGAGGATTTGGGTGGTCGTGTTCGCTCCAAGTTGGGCGACAAATATGGCGACCTTCCAATGCGTGGCGTGAACAAGGCTTATAGTGCTGAGGTTCGTGGTGCACAGCAAAAGTTTGCGACTGCACGGAAAGCCGCGAATCCGCGTAAGGCACCAAAGAAGAAGTAATGGCTCGGAAGCCGAAGTCTCGTACTTCTGGGATTGACCTGGAGCCGATTTTTGGGTTGTTGTCGCAACTCGGATTGGGTGGCTCCATGTCGTCGCCTGCTAATGCCCCTCAGGCTATGGCACGGGATGCCAGCCGCAAGGCTGTCCAAGGCACCACCCAAGGTGCGATGAATACTATTAATACTATTTCCGAGTTTGCTTCGCCTGGTTATTCGTTGAATGAGTTGGCGGCTATCCGCCAACGTGGCTTACAGCCGTCCGATGCCGCCATGGCGGCATTGTATGCGGTGCCGTTTACCAAGCCGTTGAAGCGCACCCGCGATGCTTTTCGTGCTGGTCGCGCAGCCCTGAAAGGTGTTCAGACTCCGAATACGGGGTCGCGTCAAACTGCTGGCATGGCGCAGGAGCCGTCAGGCGAGTTAGAGTACGCAGGACTAACAGCACTACTGAGACTATTGGAGAGATAATATGGCTGCACGGAAACCCCGCAATATTGACAAAAGCATTTGGGACAGCATGTCCGATATGCAGAAAGCCAGTTATCTGCGCACTGAGGGCGATAAGGAAACGGCGAAGATGCTGGGTCGTATGGTGGGACGCGAGTCGTATGCCTCCAAGGCAAAGAGCCGCCAGTCGGAAGCCAAGGGTGTTGCCTCCAAAGCCAAGGGTGTTGCCGAGAAGGCGAAAGACCCGAAGTTTCGTGCCCAAAAGGGTGGCAAAGCGGTAATTAATTACAACAAGAAGAAGAATACCGCTTACCGTCAGGCTGGTCGCAGGGTGATGCCTGATGCTTCCAAGAAGGAATTGCGGTCTTTGGCTGAGGATATTGCGCGTATTTTGAAGAAGATGAAGTGACCGAAACCCCCAATTTATGGGGGTATCGGGAACAGAACGGCTATTTGTGATGAACACACAGCCGAACGCCGTTCCTGCACATTCGTATTATGGTCAGCCCGTTTCGGGTTACCGTTTGTCGGGCACCGAGGGTGCCCGTCTTGCTTCCCCTAGTGGTCCTTATACGGGACGTGATGGTAAGTGCCGTTTTGGCGACGACACCTGTGAGGGGTTTGCTGTCAAGAAATCAGAGTTTTGTGTGGGTCATACGAAGCGTGTAGCGAAGGTTAAGTCTGAGGAGGTTGGCTGATGGCTTATCAGACGATGACGGCAACTGTGTTGCGGCAGACGGTGCGGGATATTGTTGATTTGGATGCGGATGATTTGCCTGATGGTTTGTTGAATCTTTTTATTCGGGACGGCTATTACCGTATTTTGGATGTTGAGAAGCGTTGGACGTGGTTGGAAACTTCGTTTACGTTTAATACGGTCCAGGGTCAGCGGGCTTATACGATTGCGAATTTTACTGCTGACCCCATCTCCCAGGTTGCGTCTATTGTTGATAATTCGGATATTGGTACCCGTTTGGACATGATTGGGTACGATATGGGTGAGGCGACTTGGAATGGGACGACGGACACGAATGGTGACCCGTTGTTTTATGCGGTGTGGAATGGTCAGATTCATTTGTTTCCGAAGCCTGATAATGCGCGGACGTTGACGTGTCGTGGTTATCGGGAGCCGATTGATTGGCAAACGTCGGGTGGTGCCGTGGATGCGGCACCGTCGTTGCATTTCCCGTTGGTGTATTATGCGGTTAGCCGTGTCTATCAGCGTTTGGAGGATGCGCAGATGGCTGCTATGTATAAGCAGTCGTTTGATGAGGGTGTGGCTTTGGCGCGTAATAACATTATGAAACCCAATAGTCACGGTCAGTTGATTTTGGCGCATGGTCAGACTCGGGGTCGTCCGACGTTTGATGGTTGGTTGAACAAGTTGGGCAGGCAGTTGGGTAACTGATGTCGTCGCTTCAAATTTATCAGCAGGCGGATTTTACTGGCGGTTTAAACTTTCGTGCTGACCAGTTTCAGTTGGCTGATAACGAGTCGCCTGACATGTTGAATGTTGAGATTGACCCTCGTGGTGGAATCTTCAGCCGTGGCGGTTATGAGCGCATTAATGCGACGGCTGTGGGTGGGACGTGGGCACCGCATCAGTTACATTGGTTCAGCGGCGCTACGCCGCGCCTGATGTTGTCTAATGGCACCAAGGTGTTGCATTCTACGGGTGGTAATTTCACTACCCTGCAGTCGGCGCTGTCAACTGATGTGGCTATTGCTAGTTCTGAGGGTGCGTGTTTTGCTAACTGGGGTGATGAACTGTATATTGCTGGCGGCGACACATCGACCACCAGTTACCGTTGGAAAACGACGGATACTTATGCGACTTCTATTCCTGTGTTGACGACTTCAACATATAATAACAACTATAATTCGCCTGGTTCTGACAGGTTTCCGTTGGCGAATCATTTGATGGTGCATGCAAACAAGATGTTTGCTGCTGATGTTTCCATTAGCGGTACTCATTATCCGAATCGTGTGTATTGGTCGCATGAGAATTCGCCGCGGGATTGGGCTGCCGCGGATTATATTGAGATTAACACTGGCGGCACTGGCATCACTAGTATGGCTGTTGTTGCTGGTTCGTTGGTGATTTTCAAGCCGCAGGCAATCTTTTTGCTGTTGGGTTATGACTCCGCCAGTTTTCAGTTAGTGCAGTTGTCCAACAAGTTGGGTGCTGTGTCGCATCGCGGCATGGTGTCCGCCGACACTGGCGTATATTTTTATAGCAATCCTGAGGGTTTGTTTTTTTATGATGGTTCGGTTATTGGCGACATTTTTGAGCCGTTGCGTCCAGCAACGGATTTGGGTTATTTGAACACTGCTGCTGTTTCTGCAATCAGTCTTAGTTGGGTGAACAACCGTTTGTGGATGAGTGCCGCTTACGATAGGGCAACAACGGTAACGGACCCGACTGTGAACTTTGTGTATGACCCGTCTATTGGTGCGGGTGGTGCTTGGATGGAGTTGCAAACCACTGATGGTTTTGGTTTGATTTCTGGTTGCGATTTTACGGATGCGAATGATGTGAATCATCATTACATGATTCATCCTGATTTGCCGCGTGTCGTTGCTGTTGATAAATATAATTTGGATAGCGACAATTTGGATGGAACACCAACCAATTTTACCAGTTACTATCGGACGAAGTGGTTTGATGGTGGTTCGTATATGCAGAGGAAAATGTTTCGTCGCCCAGAGTTTGTTGTGAAGGAGCCGACGTTGACATCTGTGTTGAATGTTAAGGTTTATCATGATTATGATGATGGTTTGAATAACGAGAAACGTAATTATGATTTGACGATTACGCCTCCTGATGCTGGTTTGATTTGGGGTACCGATTTGTGGGGTGACTCCTGGGGTTCGGGTGCTGCTACTTCGTCCGTGTTGGTGGGCAAGAACCTGGGGTTGGCTAGGTCTGTTCAGATAAGGATTACTGGTCCTGCTGGTCAGTCTTGGGGTGTTAACAGTATTGGCTACAAGTTTCAGCCGCGAAGAATAAAGGGGTAATTTATGGCAACTCTCAGTATTCCGAACACGTTTATTAACGGCACCGTGGCGGTAGCCACGGAGGTAAACGCTAACTTTACGGCTGTCAAAACGTTCGCTGAAGGAATCTCTAGCGGTGTCAATATTGATGATGGGGCTATTACATATTCCAAGTTGGATGCGAACGTCGCATCCCAGTTGGCTGCTGGTGACAGTGCTGCTGTTGTGTTGGGTTCGCAGGTGTTCGGATGAAGCAGCAGTTTACTTTGCCGCAGATTAACGCGATTGTGGGCAGCGACAAGGATGTGTTGCAAACCATTTTTCGTGCTGTGCAGTCAGAGATTACACGGTTGCGTGAAGAGATTGACAATTTGAAACGGGCTGGTGCAAAATGAGTGACGTTTCCGTTCAGTATGGTGATTTCGGTTTGGCTGCGGCGCAACAGCGCCGTCAGCGTCTTGCCCAGTCGTTGGCGAACCAGCAGGCTGCGTTTATGGGTCAGACCAGGGGTCGTCGTCGCATGCAGGATATTACTAGGCAGTATACGGAGCAGTTTCCCCGCCTTCAGGCGGAGTATGGTGCCCGTGGTTTTGGTGGACCGAACGTCAAGTCTGGTATTCGCACCAAGGGTTTGGAAAAGTTTTCTGAACAGTTTCAACGCGATATTGGTGACGAAAACCTGGCACTCCAGGAAGAGTTGAACAATATTGCGATGTTGGAGGCTGGCGGTCAGGCTGATGTGGACAACTATCTGAATCAGTTGCGTTTGGATAAACAGCGTCAAATTATTGAATCGGCTGCCGCTCTTCAGCGGTACTCGGGTTACTGATAGGAGAAATTATGGCACCGCGCAAGAATACCAGAAAGAATACAGACCCAACTGATATTGTTAAGGTTTATGGTCGTCCGCTGTTTCAAGACCCAGATATTCCGCCGTCTGGTCGTCGCACCAGTCCACAGTTGGATGCTGAGGCACAGCGTCAGTCTGCTCTTGCGCGTGAGGCGCAGCGGCAGGCTGCGAATCGTGCTATTTTGGAACAGCAGGGTTTGCGTAGCATTATTGGTGGGTCGCCTTCACAGTTGCGGGCGCAGGCTGAGTCCCGTGTTCTTGGCAGCAAGTTGATTACGAATCCTGCTGGTTTGTCCAACGAGGAGTTGAATAAACTGGATTTAACACCAACTCAAACCAGTGATGGGATTAAGTTCACCATTGGCAAGGGTGGTGGTGGTTTGTCTGCCTCTGAACTTGCGAAGCAGCAATGGGAGCGCGTCAAGCGCAGTTGGGAATTGGAGGACCGTGCGTTTGATATTTCCGAACGTGAACGCAAAGCGTTGGAAGAGGCTGCCGCTGGTGCGCGTCAGCGCACTGCTTATGAAGAGATTGCTGACATTTATGGCACCCAGGGTGAAGAAGCGTATGGTGCTGAAATGGGTGACATTGAGCGTCTTTATGGTGGACAGGCTGGTGAGGCTGAACGCCGCCGCGAGGCAGCGCTTGCGAGTCTTGCTGCCGCCGTTCAAGAATCTGGTGGGCAGATTGATGCGGCGACAGCCGAAGCACTTCAGAATCTGGTTTCCACTCAGGCATATTCGCAGGTGCCGTTGGTGGAGTTGTCTCCTATGCAGAACTTGTTCACTCAGGCGCTTGCTGCTGAAGGTGCGTCTGCGGCTGGTGTAGAGCAGCAACGTGCGCAGGATGCTGCGTTGGCTGCCCAGTTTGCCCAGTTGGCGCGTGGTGCCGCACAGCAGTTGAATGTTGGTGAGCAAAACTATTTGGCTGCCCTCAGGAATGCGTTGACGGGTGGTCAGGCTGCTGGACGGTCCGCTGTTGCTTCCAGGGCTGCGGCTGAGCGTGGCGGCTTGGAGTCGCAATATGCCCAGTTGGTTAACCAGATTGCTGCCTCCAGGGCTGATGCTGAGCGGGAAGCGGAACGTCGCCGCCAGGAGGCGTTGCTGGCTGCTGCTAAAGCCAGGGCTGAGGCTGAGGCTTTCCCGCGTGGCAGGACCGAAACTGAGGTTATCCCGCCGCCCGCAGGGGATTGGATGCAGTATTTCCGTTAAGTCGGGAACATCTAGGACAATATAGGTATGGCTATTCGGTATGACCCCACCAGCGAATATGACCGTTATATGCGGTCATTGTATGGTGATGACTGGGTAAGGAAGAAGTCAGCCAAGCGGGTAGGTCCAGTTAACCTCCCGTCTGTCGTCGCCCCACCTGAGGGTCCGAGTACGGTTCAGACACCAGAGTTGGATGCGCGTGGTCGTCCCAAGACGACCGCTAGCGCAGAGGAACTGCGTACCGATATTGCAACGAATACGGCGCTTCGCCGTATTCAGTCTGCACCTGGGTTGGATGCAGCCGAACGTAATCGGCTGGAAAGCGTTATTCGTTCGCGGGCTGCTGGCGTATCCGCGCCTGTTCAGGATACGTTTTGGAACAAAATTAGGGACATTGCTTCGTCGCGTGTTCTGTCACCATTTAAGAGCGCATATAAGGCGACTGCACAGAATCCTGCTGTTGGTCCTGTTGTTAACCCTGTTGGTGCAGCCAAAAGTATTTGGGATTTGACACGCGATGTTTCGCGTGTCGCACAGTCTGGTCTGAAGGAACTTCAGGATGCGTTGACATCCCAGGGGTTGCAGCCGTTTCGTCCCGCGGCTATTTCGCCGTTGAATGTTGGTGGCACTGCGTTGAATAAAGAAGAAGAAGATTTGTATGCCGAGTTGAAAAAGCAGACGGGCGACCCTGCTAAGCCGAGTTGGGATGATTTTGTTAACCAGGCGAAAGACCCTGATTGGGCTTGGCGCAAGAGTGTCCACAGCGAATATGTGAAGTCCAAGAACAAGGTTGCTGGATTTATCGCGGATTTGGGTGTTGAGATTGGTACTGACCCAGTGTCGTATGTGACTGGTATTGGCGAGGTCAAATATATTGGTAAGGCTGGACGTTATTTGCTGGCTGAGAAAATGTTAACCAAGGAAATGCTGGCTAAGTATCCGCAGTTGGCTGGTAAGGCAAACGATATTTTGCGTATTGGTGTATGGGCGCTTCCGAAAGAAGTTCGTTTGGCGGAAGGCATTAACACTGGTATTCGTATTGCTGGCAGACCAGCAAAGTTTACGGAGAATTTGGGTGACTTTGTTGGTCCAGGCATGTCAAATGTTCGCGCCAGAATTGGCGATGTCATTAGTTCTGCTGGAATGCGGGCTGGTTTGAATGGTGGCGTATTCGTACGCGAATCCGCCAAAGGTTTGGTTGGTGCTGGCAAGAAGGCTGGCGGAGTTTACAGGATGTCGGACGAGCAGGCGACTGCCGCGATTGCGAACTGGTCTGCACGTCAATATAGCCGTGGCGAGGTTGCGTCGTCGTACACCAGGTTTATGGATGGGATTCGTGACACAATCCAGCAAGCCAAAGACGAAGGCTTTGACGAGGACTTGGCGTTGACGCTGGACACAATTAGGAACCGCCCGTGGACGACCATTCCCGACCGTCAACGTATCTTGGCTGAACGGCTTGGTCAATGGCAGGATGGTTTGTATAACGCCATCCAGGACCGCTACCGACAGTTTGGTGTTGACTTTGACACCGTGATTGACCCGTTTGGTTGGGTGGACAATTATGTGCATCACCGCATTACGCGGGATGCGCGTAGTTGGATTCGCCAGAATGATGCTTTTAAGAACAAGATTTTCCGTACGGCGGATTTGAATGCTGATGATTTGCTGAATGTTGGTCAGCCTTTGCGTTTCCGTAAACTTCGCAAGGGCGAAACCTTTATGGGCGAGACTTTGCAATATGGTGATATTGCTGAAGTCAACGAAATCTTTAAGCGTCAGACTGGTACCAATATTGATTTCTTTGAAACGTCTGGGTCCGCTGTCGCGGACGCATATGCGTATTCAATGTCAAAGATGTTGGGACGTGAGGCGTGGGCACGGCGTTTGATGCAGTACGGTGACACTGCTGCACAGAAGATGATTCGTGAGGAAGTACCGAACAAGGAACTTTCTAGCGGTTTGGCTACGACTTTGCGTAGCCTGAACCAGGTTCGCCGCGAGATGGTTGGCGATATGCGTTTGAAGATGGGTACTTTGCGCGACGACATAAAGTCAGCCGTATCCGCGGCAGAGCGCGTCGTCAAGGGCAAGTCCAAGGAGTACCAGTTGGCGGCTGGGCGTATTGCTGGGCTGTCTAACAAGTTGCAGCGTTTGGAGAATGACCTTGCGTCGTTGCGTTCTCGTGCCCAAAGCATTGATGAAGCAGCCAGGGGTTCGTTTGAAACACAGCATGCTGTGCTGCTGGGTCAGATTAAGAGTTTGCGTACCGCGATTGAGAATGCCAATGGCGAAGAGGCGGCATTGCGGATGGTTCTTCAGAACGCCTATCAGAAGATGTATCCGCAGGCGAAGCGTATTCCCGAGGATGTCGAGGTGCTTGCCGACCGCATTCTTGCCGCTAGGGGCGCACCATCTAGCCGTGAGGTTCGTCGCATTAATCAGCGGCTCACGGATATTCGCCGCCAGTTAGACGAGGGCGGTGTTGACCCCCAGTTGCTTGCCGAAGAAGGTCGTCTGAAGGATTTGATGAACGGTTACCGTGTCAGCAGCGACTTCCGTTCGGCACAGGATTATGCGCCCGATAATGGTTTCTTGTATGTGTCGCGTTCTGGCATGGACACCGACCCGTTTGAAAAGCCATTCAATTTACTGGAGTCCAACCCTGCTGCTTTCCCAACCCGTGAGGATATTGTTGCGGTTCGGGTAATCCCGAACGACCGCATTTTGGATTCGCGTACCGATATTGGTTTGGAACAGATTTTTGGTTTGGAAACATTTGGTGACGAATTTGCGCGGCAGTTGGATGCCGCAAACATTGACTCCACCATTTACCGTGAGGGCTACGAGACTGCCAAAAATCTGGGTGTGATTGACCCAGAAATTGAGGAGCAGTTCCCAGACTTGGCTGACCTGCTGGACAATATGATGCTGAACTCATCCACCCAGGTGATGCCAATGGGTGAGCCGCAGTTAATCAAGGACATCTACGACGACATGGTAAACGCCGCAACTGGTGTTGCTGTCCGCGCTGGTGTGCCCAACCCCGAGGTTGTCGGCAAACAGTTGGTGGATTCCACGATTGGTTCGCTGGCACGTTCCGCGCAGGATGAGGGTGTGGCTGATGGCATTATGCTGCCTGCTCGTTTGTTCAACGAAGGCGCGGAGTTGGATGATGTAGTTGTCGTCGTCCCGCCAGAGTTCCGTGTTGCGCCGTCACAGTCGGTGACGGCTGATGTTCAGGATGCCAGTTCGCCGTTAATTAAATCCATTTTGGATTCTGACTTTACGACTGCTTCCGAGGCTACTGCTGGGCGGCTTGCTGAAATCAGCAGCCGCACTTCTCAGGTGTCCCGCAACCACCAGGCTTTGCGTGAGGAACTGAAGAAACTTCGCGCACAGAAGGGCGGCATCGTTGGTGCCCAGGCGCGACGACAGCGAACAGCCGAAGAGGCGAAAGTCGCGTTGGAGCGTTTGCGTAACGGCGAAACGACAGTGATGATTGGTGGCAAGAAAGTCAAGTTGACCCGCACCAAGATTGAAAAAGAGTTGGAAAAGTCGCTGCGCCTGGAAAAGCGTTTGCGTGACAATCTGGAACGCGAGATTCAAGCCAGTCTCCGTGGCTTGCGCACCGCCGAGGGGTTGTCGTTGCCCACGGTTGAGGCGAAGTTGCTGTCTGTTGGCGAACGCATGTCGGCGCTGTTCAACGAGATTCGTTTGATGGATGCTTGGGATGCGGGCGTTGGTGCCCGCATCAAGTCCGAGTTGCAATATTACGGTCAGGTTCTGGCGGAAATGCCTGCTGTGGGCGAGGCTGGTATTGCCAGCCGTGAGTGGGTGCGGCGCGTGATGCGCTCGCTGGACACTGCCCAGATTATTCCCGACCCGCAGATTCGCAAGTCATATGAAATGTTGACTGACCTGCTGCATTATGACGAGATTGCTTTGGCGCAAATTGACGACGTTATCACGCAGACTGTTGGCGAAAAGGCTTTGGTTGACATTGGTGCCATTGGTCCTGATGTTGCCTACAAGGTTCTTCAGGGCTGGGACCGCATCGCTGGTTTGGGCATCCAGGTTCCTGAAGAGTTGGTAAAAGTGTGGAAGCCGAATCTGGAAAAGTTGCTGAAACGAGAAGGTTCAGAGTGGCGACGGTTGCGTGAAGCAACCGAATGGATGAACAAACTGTTCAAGACGTATGCGATTGGTACCGTCGGCTTTTTTGTGCGCAACGCTTACAGCGCCCTGTTTATGAACACTGTCGCTGGTGTTGAAGGCGCGAACATGGCGCGAGGTGCCAAGGCTGCGTTCTTCTACCGCAAGTACGGTCCGAACAAGTGGCTGGATGCTTTGGGCATTACCGATTCTGCCGAACGTCAACTGTATGAAACGGCGATGAGGGCACGTCAGGCGACTGGTCGCGGCATGTATTCCGACATCGCGGAACCCGTCATCAAGGGCACTCGTGGCGAGAAGATTATCAACAACATTTATACGCGGGCGATTCGTCGCACGAACGAATCAGTTGAGGACATGGTTCGTTTCCCGATGGCGTTGGACACTCTGCGCAAGGGCGGCGATTATGCCGAGGCGGTTCAGCGAATCAACCGCTACCACTTTGACTACAGCGACCTGAGTGGTTTGGACCAGAGGGCGTTGAATGTTATCCCGTTCTGGATTTGGACGACCCGCAACATCCCCACTCAAATAGCGAACCAGTTGATGCGTCCGCGAGCGTACGCAGTGTGGGAAAACATCCAGGAAACTTTGCCCGTTGATGGCGAGTTGGCGTTGCCTGCTTGGATGCAGGCGTATGAGCCGCTTGGAATTGTCGGATTGGGCGGTCCCGCGAACATCATTCTGCGCCCCGACCTGCCGCATCAGCGGCTGGACGAGGCGTTGGAGTCTATTGTGAACCCGTTCAAGTTGGCTGGTATGGCTTATCCGCTATACAAGGTGCCGATTGAGATTGCGGCTGGTCGCCAGTTGGGAATTGACACTGGACCATTTGAGCCGTACCAGGAAGCCAAGGGCATTGATAGGGCGTTGGCGGAGATTTTGGCGCGTACTCCGTTGGCTGGCGAGACACGTCAGCCTGCAGGTGAGCCACGTCAGATTTCGGGTCGGGCTTCGTATGCCGCTGGGCAGTTCTTGCCGCTTATTGCCACCCTCCAGAGGCTGTCGGGTGGGCGTTTGGGCGGTAAGGAATCGTACGGTAAGCGCACTCTGGCGGCATGGTTGAACTTCTTTGGTATTCCGCTGGAGACAATCGGTGAACCGCAGCAGCGGTCGGAACAGTTGCGACGACAGTTTGACATCAAGGATGCCATCAAAGAGATGGTAGACTTGAACATCATTCCCCCAGAGAAATAGGACATTTATGGCTGAGAATATGGATAAGTTTTATAATTGGCAGCATGGCACGGCTGGTGACCGTGTGAAGTTCCGCAAGGCTTCACCGAACCTGGTTGCGATTAACGACTATTTGTGTAAGCGTTGGGGTGGCACGAATGTCGGCATTTATGTTGTGCGCAACATCAAGGATGGCAGCATGCCGTCGTCGCATTCGTTTGGTGCCGCGTTGGACTGGCGCTACGGCGACAGTATCACCGCCCGTAAGAAGGTGATTGAGGAAGTGTTGCCTTGGTTGGTGGACAACTCGTCAGAGTTGGGCATCCAGGCGATTCATGACTATGTGGGTTGTAATGTGTGGCGTTCGGTGCGTCATGCTCCGCAGAAGCGTGGCTGGTTGAAGCAGCCGAAAGGCTCCCAGGGTGGTGCGATGGGTCAGTCTTGGGCGCGTTGGTTGCATATTGAAACCACGAAACTTGACTGGAAGAATGGTCGTCGTGTGGACGAGCGTTTCTGAATGCGGCTGTCTGCCTGAGTTGTTGGACCCCCGCCGTCAGCGGGGTGTTTATTGTGACCGTTTGGAGGAGGAAGCGGACGACGATTAAAAGCCGTCGTCGTCCTCCATACGCATTTCCATATCCCAGTCTGGGTTGGAGTTGCGGATAGCGGCATTCAGATGATACATGATTTTGCCGTACTCGGTTAAACATTTCTGTTGCGCTTCTTCATTATCTAGCAGGAATGCGGCGAACCAGTTCATCACCAGCGATTCGGCATCCGCCATGGTAATGGTGAACTCCATAACGAACCCGCCTTCATCGGTTTCGCGAATGATTTTTTCAAACGTGGCTGACATTTCTTCAATGTCGTCTGGGTGGAAGTCGTCGTCATCAATCATGCTATTTCTCGTTTCTTGCTAGACGTAACGCTTTGACCCCCAGGCGGCATTGCACCAGGTCGGCTAAACGTGCGCGGGGAATGTTCAATTCTTGTGCTTCTTCAATGAGTGCTTCCAGCCGTTCATCAAATTTGTTCAAGTCTATTTTTCTGGATTTCGTCATAGATGTTTGCCGCCGTGGTGGAAATAATTTGGTCAATGTCTGGGAATACCTGGTTCAGGACTGCAACTATAGCAAGCATCGTTGCCAATTGAAAGTCGTCGTCAACCATTAGTTCGGCTTCGCCAATGACGACCCGCGCCCCGAGCGGATTGCTTCCGTACAGAGTCCCGTTGTCGTCGCCCATGTTTTCGTTAGTGTCACTCATTGCTGTCTCCTAGTTCTAGTTGGAATGTTTCGTCACGCAACATGATACCAATAACCGCATAGCCAACAATGTCAGCATATGTGTCAATGACGGTTTCGTTTGCGACCGCGTTGTTGTTGTTGCGTTTCTTCAGATTCGCGGCTCGTGCGATTTTGTCGCACAGCCGCACAGCCACACCAATCATCCCAAAGTTCATAATGTTGCCATGACCATAATCATGCTGCTTGCTGCACAGCAGACTGTGCATCGCATCCGTGTCAAACTTGCCTTGCAGGTCCAGCAGCGTGTGCATCGCTAACGCGCCAGCATGCTTCACCAGCAACGTCATCGTCTCTAGGTCGCCGTTAGCGCCGTCACGGACGCATGCTGCCAGCCCGTCCGCAACTGCATCATAACCGTTATCGGACGGCACCTTCATCAGTTGCGCGTAACTTTGCAGTTCGCGCAACGCAACCATGCAGCCATCATTCCATGTATTTATAACCATACAAATCCACAAACCTTTCGTTCGTAACCAATATTTCTCTCAGATTATCTAACGCTTTGTGCGCTTTCCGCCACGCATGCGACTTCGCTTTGATACCAATGTTCTTCGCCGTATCCTCATAGGTACTCCGCAAAAAGAATACCTCATGTAACACCTGGCGGTCCTGGTCGTCCAGCATGTCATAGCATTCGGTGACGATATCTACCAGTTCCCAGTCCGTGTCTGCATCCTGTTGGTAGAACGGTTCCGCCATCAGGAACTCAACCAGTGTTTTGCCTACTTTGGCGCGAGGTTCATACTTCATAATCGTAATCAGGATTCGTGAGGATGTCCATTACTTCAGGTGGCTGCAGCAGGAACCCGCGGGACGGGTTCTGGGAAGCCTTAGCGAAATCGTGGTATCTGTCTGTGCCCAGATTATTGGCGGCGACATACCGCTTCAGACGTGGCACAGACACCATAACGAACGCACCGTCCAGCGTGTAAATATACACCCACCATGCAGCCTTGGTGACCTGAAGTCCTGAGGGCTGCCAGATGCCTTTGCGGCGCGGGTTCTGTTCCATTTCTACAACCATGCGCCCGTTCCTGTAACGGTCCGTTTTCACCTCAAATGAACCATCGCTCAGGGTGTCCAGGAATTGGGCAATCATGGCTTCGCCACGTTGCCCGTATTTCAGGTCGGTTTGGAAGTCAAACTTGCGTGGTGGCAGGTCAAAGTCGGAGAACTTGCCCATTATGCTTTCTCCGCCTCAATGTAAACCACCTGTTTGTCGTCGCCCCATGCGACACCGTTCAGTCCGTCCAGGATTGTTTTCGCATAGTTGTCAATGTCACCCTTCAGGCGTGACTCGGTGTCCACATAATCTGCGATGGTGATTTCGGTGCCGTCAATGGTGAACCGCATCTTGACGGATACGGTGCCCTTAAATTTGCCGCGGCGGCGCGGATACGCTGCCGCCACCAACGCTTCTGCATCTAGTGTGCGTTTGGGGGTGAACACTCGCCCGTAGCGGGTCATGCGTGGTCTGCCTTTGGGGACGGGGCGGGAGTCCACCGTGAAGGTGACGGTCTTTTTCTTTTTACGGTCGGTCATGTTGGAGTCCCATCTTGCCCCGCCTCCAACGAACGGCATTATATGTGTTTACTGTACCATACACTACTGCACCCAGTATGAAACCGTACTGGCGGGTCGCTAACGCGAACCCGACCCACAGGCATTCGTTGCAGAATGCCAGCACCCAGCCTTGCCACATGTGTCTGCCCACCATCACCAGGGCGGTGACACCGATGACACTCAGGATGTACGGCATCATGTGGTGAACACCTTTACCACTAGTTTGTCAATCTCTTGCTCGCCGTTGGCTCGCATATGATATTTGCCCCAACGACGGTCAGCGTCCACCAGCACCATTTTGGATTGGCTTGGATTGAGTCCAGACTTTGCACATTCCCAAGCCAGGTGCGCCAGTGTGGTGGAGCGGTCTTTGCCTTGTAGCGGTCCGTCACGCCAGATGACTTTGCCCAACGGAGTCAGAATCCCTAGCGCTTCACCGATTGGTTCGTCACCGTTCAGCATCATGGGTGCCATCTTGGGGCGCTCTGGTTCACGCCACATTGCAGCAATCCGCACAATCGTTTCGGGTGCGGTCAGGTTTGCTGTCGCCACATCCAGGAACTGGTCCAGGGTGATGGGCTGGTCGTCTGCACCTAGCACTCTGCGGTGGGGAGTGCTAATGTCGGCGGCATCCCAATATGGGAGCCGCACATAGTTGCCGAACTGGCTGCCAACCAGATGCTCCTGTTTCGGGTTGACCTCACGAGCAGGATATTCGGCTACCTGATGGGCACACAGCAGCATGCGTCGCATTGCTGTAGCGGTGACTGGTTTGGCTGCGAACACCCACACATGGTAGCCCTTGGAGCGTGACCGCTCAATATGGGCGACGACACCTGCTGCTGCCAGCGAGTCGCGGATGGACTTTGCTCCTGGCAGGTCGTCAATGTCAATGTCGCTGCAACCCCACACAACATAGTGGTCGCCCTGATAGGGGACCATCGGGTACACACCGATTGCGGCAACACCGTCCAGGTGTCCACGGATTATTTCCGCTGTCAGTGGTTCCTTGACGCAACGTCCTTCTTCGTGTCCGTATGCGTCTTTGCGTCCACGAAATAGTTTCGTGAACGTCTCTAGTTGTGTGTCTGTTGTTGTCATGGCTTACCAATCCTCCAGATTTGCCATTTCCAATTGTGATGCGACGACAATAGGTCCAGTGTTATCTGAACGTTTGTCGTTGCCTGCTGCCATGCTCATGCTATACGGGAGCATTACCAGCGGTGTCAGCCGTCCTGTGCCCTGCTCAATTTCATAATCAATGTCATCCAGCAGGTTGGACGATGGACGTTTACATTTCACCAGGTTGACGGTGAGCGTGTGTGTATGGATGCGTAACTCGTACCGTAGTTCATCCAGTTTCTGCAATAGCCGTTCTGTGTTGCTTGCGCGGTCCAGCCGTTCCTCAATCTCACGGATTTGAGACTCAATCTCAAACCGCTTTCGGCGTACACCAATGACGTGTGTTGCTTGCTGTTCACCACCGTATGCTCCTGATGAGATTGTCATTTTGCGTCCGTCCGCTCCAGCGGAGCGTGACGACTGGTGCAAAATCAGCAACGGTATATTGTGCCGTTTGCCGAACGCCTTGATTGTGTTCGCCTTGGATGGCACATCTTCTCCGCCACCGTTCAGCAGTTCCAGATAGTCAAACACCATCAAGGATGGTTGTCCCCACATGTCGTTGACCTCACCCAACGCACGTTCCATATCCCCCAGGTTCATCATCTGGTCAAACACAGCCAGGTTCGGGAAGTCCTCTGTGGCTGTTTGCCTGAGTAGGGCGATGGCTTCACGGTCACCGTCACCAACCTGCTGTTCCAATATGGATGCGTCAATGCCATGCCGTAGACATGCCAACTTAATCAGCGTCAACTGGCGTGGTTCATCGGGACAGAAATACACAACCGTCTTGTCACGGTTCGCATTCAGAATCTGCAACAGGAACAGCGTTTTGCCCGAGTGACTGTAACCGTTAATGAGACACATCTCCGAGGGTGCGATGCCTCTCATCTCACGGTCAATGGCATCAAAGCCCAAATAGACACGTTCGGACGGGTTCTGTGCCCAATGCACAAAGTCGTCTGCCGCATTCACTAGCGGCTGATAATAGGAGTGGACGGACACTAGCCCCTTAGACGCATCAGGAGCGGGGATTTCTCCCCGCTCCAGTGCCTGCCAGCGTCCCGCAAAGTCGGGAGCCATGCGTTACTTACCTCGTGGTGCCCAGAAAGCGTCGTTTCCGTTGACAGCCTTAAACCAGGGGCGCTTCGGGTTTTCCGACAACTTGTCACGGTTGTCCCACACTTCGCTGATGCCCTTCTTGGCGCACTCAGTATGGAGCCACTCGGGGAGCGGTCCGTGCTGCTTGCCCTTGACACGCACCTGGAATCCACCTGACGATGACACAACCTCAGCGGACGGGAACACCGCCTGAACGGTCTGCACGAACTGTGCTTCCTGCGCCTCGGTCGGCATGCTAGCGCCTGCGGTCATGCCGTGGGCACCCAGCAGAGCATCTGTCGTTGCCTCAAACGCAATCAGGAAATCCGCAATGTTGCGGTTCACATCTTCCGTTTTCGGTGTCAAGTCGGCAGCAATTTTTGCTGCCACCTGTGTGATGATGGATTGGTCTTTACTGATGGTATTCACCTTATTCTCCTTTGTTGTTGGTATTACATGTTCGGCAGCCAGAAGGGAGGTCACCCGTGAGGGGCATCTGGCTGCCTTGCGTTCCCTTGTAGTGTATCATGCCACTGTCTGTTTCATGTCAATAGGCGACGACATGGAATGTGAAGATACACAAGCACCTTTACACACCGACCAGAAGTCGCACCATTTCTCTGAACACAGATTGCCTTGGTCGTTGCGAATCCATGGCAATTCCGTACCAAGTTTGTGTGACATGGTGACGACTGACTGTACCTGATTGCGTAACCAGGCGAAATGTTCGCGGTTCCTGTGAACCGCGACAACCTGTGCCTTCGGGGACTTCTGACGAATCATCACACCATATTTGAATATGACTTCCGACGGGTCATCAACCCATGCCAGGTTGCCTGCAGCGAACGCATACACGGTCGCTTGGATGGCATGCTGCTGTTTGTCTCTGGCATTATAGGTTCGTCCAGCGGTTTTCCAGTCCCAGATGACACCATCGGGTGCCACATAGTCCATGGTGCCCTGGAGTCGCACCTCGTAGCCGTCCAACACGAACCCCAACGGCACATCAAATTGTGCTTCCACCTTGCCACCCAATGCTACCTCGGTACGAATGTCGTCATACCAGGCTGCGACCATCGCATCAATGCAGTCACGCACATCGGGCAACCCAGTGTTGCGGTGCGGTTCCAGAATCAGTCGCTCATATTCTGTCACCGCTTCGTGTTGCATCGCTTCCACGATGTGAACATGGTCGTCACCCAAATCGGCATAGTGACCGTTCAGGTACCGCTCAATCGCATAGTGGACAGCGGTGCCAATCATTGTGGCATCCGACCCCATACGGAACTCGGGCAACGTCAACCCCAAACGTGAACGCTCAGGGCAAATCATCACATCGTTCAGCCACGACTGCCGCACATAGATGCGGCGGTTTGGAATATCATATTTCATAACTACCTCCTGGTTGGTGAAACCATCATATCAGATGGGTGTACGCTTCTTGTTTCTTTTGCGAAGATTCGTGACATACGAAATGGAAAACGAAATCCCCGTTTCCTGCTGCACGGTCGCAATAATCTCGCTCGGTGGCGTAGTCGTGTCCAACGACAGGCGCTTTATCATGTCCGACGCAGACCGCTGAACGTCCTCGGGAAGTGTGTCCCCGTGTAGTTGTCGTCGCCGTTTGGCGAAGATGTCTCGCATCGTTTCCATAATGTGGGTTGTCATCTGAACACGTTCAGCCAACTGTTTCATGTGTGGCAACGTGAACTCGGTGAACTGGTTCTCAATCACCGCCAGTTTTTGTTCGGTCATTTGGTGTGGCGTGTTGACACGCCCACCGATACAGGACACGAACCATTGGTGTGGCGTAATGCCCACTTGCCTCAGGATTGTGTTCATGTCGTATCCGTAATGGTTGTAAGCACTGTTCACAAAGTCACGAACCGCCCACCATTTACCGAAATCCTTACTGGTAGCAATCTCCTCAGGCAACGACAACTCCCCCAGGCTTTCAGGGAACTCGTACCCGCCCGCTTCCAGACGTGACCATTCGTCATAGAAACGGCACAGGTCTTGGAAGTAGTCCACCATGCTGTTGCGTGTCCATGACCGCGAGTAGCCCCTGAGGTCGCATATCTTTTTACCCATCCACATTTCATGCACCCCATCGGACACGCTGATGCGCACCTGCAGGGGTTTCACGTCACATAGACAGGTTTCGGGATGGTCAACTATCCCGCAGCCGATTGGTGCTTTCATTATGCGACCTCCATCACAGTTATTTTGTTGGCATGCTGCAAGCATGCTGGCGCATACACCAACGGCACATGCACCGTCACCTTGTTCTTGCATTTCGGGCACCTGAACGTGGTGTTCGCCCCGTATGCGGACGGGGGCTGAGTGCCCCCGTCCGACTGGGTGGATGGCTTCTTTTTCGCCATGGTTATTCACCGTCCTTTTCGGTCTGCTCAATCGCATACGCCACACATTTGGTGACCAGCGACACCCAGCGCTCGGGCATGGAATCCAAGGTGCCACTCACGTCGGTCTGCCCACGGAGTTCCGCATACTTTTGCAGGTACTCAAATTCCTCCTGCGTGATTACGCCACCCATCAACCCCAACGACACCGCCGATGCAAGCATCCGTGACACAGCCACCGATTCCCTGGCGGACTTGTGCATCACATGGACGATGTATTCGTAGAAGTTCATCGGCAGGTCGTGGTTCTCGCCGTCATATTCGTGGGTGTCGGGATTCGTGCCAGACACAATCACCACATCGCCACGAAGTTCACGTCCAAACAGTGTGGACGCAGTGGCATTGAACGGCAAGTCCAAAATCAGCCCCTCGTCGTGGATGTATCCGACCATCACGAACGACGACATGTCGTCCTCGTTGACGGCTCGCATGGTGACGGCATCAAACACACCGCCAACCTTGGATTGGATTTCGTCCACAGTGGAAGCGTTGCTTCCACCCAACAGGAACGTATATGGTTCCTGGGCAATATCGGCAGGTAACACTGCCGCCATTGTCATTCCGTACATTACACACCTCCTAGGTGTAAGTCTGTGCTGGACTCGTCAGCACGAGCATTTACTCGTGGACACGGGGAAGCGGATTCCCCCGTGTTTCGTCCTAGAAAGGGACTCGCTCAATGATTTGGGTGTCAATATGGACAACCTCGGACATGAGTTCCGCCCAATCGTCATCCTGCATCCAATCCTCGTACTCGTCCTCCGCCATCTCCAACAGGTACTGTGTACCCGCAGCCGACAGACGCACAGCGCCACCCAAACTCGGGTGACCCTCCTGGACAAGCAACGTGCCATCATCCAGCGATGCAGGAATCACGACACGTTTCCGTACGGGGACGTGAACCACCACGTCAATCTCAACTTCGTATTCGTTTACAACATTCATGACCTAACCTCCGTTTCGTTTACAGTATACAATCTCGTCATTACCTTTTGTCAACTACGTTGTCTGCCAGCCACACCCCAAAAGGTGCCCAACACACAACAGCACAACCAGCCACAAACAGCCACGCCCAAAAATGCGTAGGCACACCCATGCTGAACAGCAACAGCGTAGCCAGTAACCCCAGGGCAAACATCAGCGAACCCGTGAACAGTTTCATAATCACTTCACCTCCTCATAGTAATCGTCAACCTCAACACGGTAATCATGCGCAAGCACAGGGTCTAGCGCATCATGCACCAACGTCATCGCAATTTCGGCTGACTCCAATACAGAGCCGTCCATCTCATCCATGTGCATCACCACACTCACTGTGACGACATGCGTTTTCTTTTTCGCATTCATTATTTCACCTCACCTTTCAGTTCGTCTACGTCCACCCACACACCGCCTTCCTTGTGTGCACCCAACGGACGCACCAAAACACGGTTGTTCGTGAAGTCCAGTGCGGTGACAACCCATGTCGTCGCACCCCGTAGATTCCGATAAAACATCGCACCAATCTGTATATCCATAATATTCATTTCCCCACCTCCTGTGTGAAGAACTCTCGTAATGTATGTGTAACGCACTCACTAGCCATTTCCATGCTGATGTGCAGGTCGCTGTTGATGCGTTGCATACGCACCGACAGCAACTCCTGCCCATGTACCGAAACATGCACCAGCGTGTTTCGGGATTCCGTCGGTGGAACATCCACCATTATGTGTTTCATATTCACAGCAACCCCAATCCCGTAATCGTTTGACACACCCACTCCACAGGGTCGGACATCATCAGCCCAGCACCGTGTTCCGTGCGCTCCATGCACACATCAGGCTGCTGCTGACGAGCGAACCGCATTTTCGTGGACGACCCATAACTGCCACCCGCGAATGCGCCGATTGCCTTGTGGCAGTCGGACATTTCACGAACCGCGAACGTCAACCGTCGCAACATGGACGGATGAGCCAGGGTGAACATCAACGCATCCACGTCCATCGGGTCACGAGCATCATGCAACTTGACGACCGTCGTATGGATTTTGTCCCGTGAACCCGTCACCGACGTTTCACCGTACACTTCACACGACACACCCAATTTCGTGAGTGAGTCAATCAGTGCCAGCAACGCGGAACCGCGCTTCAGGAAATGGTCAACACTGTGTCCAGCATTGGCACCATAATCCACGAAGATTCGCACAACCCGACCCATACGTTCGCACGGCTCGGTTGCGAATTCCAGCATGCACTCAGGCTCGCCAGTCATGTAGCGCCCCATGTCCACGATGGAACCCGAAACGCTGTAGTTCGCAATCTGTGCAAAGTCAATCCGCTCACCGATTTTCTCAGTCAGCGAATTCATCAGCCGTTCCACATTGGGTCGCACATCATGCCACCCGTGCCGTGCCAACGTCGCTGCTTGTGCGAACGAATCCGTCATCGTGAAGTCCCGCCCGTTCTTATCGGACGAACCGAACTCAGGATTCGTTTCCGCATAGCGAATCATCTCGCCAAGCGAATCAAACGAATCCATAAAGATTCGTTCAGTGCCCTGTGTGAATTGCGTTTTCATTTTGACCTCCAGTCAAAATCGTAGTGAATATGGACGATTCCAGCCAGCATCACAAAGTGATGCCAGCGAGAATCTTCTCACGTTGGTCAGCCGTCGCACCCTTCAGGACGCGCATCTCCATGGCATCAGCCATGGACAACCCAGCCAGGATGAGTTTCGCACCACTGACGGTGGCACGGGGTGACACAATCACCCGCAACCCATGTTCAGCGACATTGCGACGTGCCCCAAGCACCGCTGTATACCAGCGCTTAGCCGTCGCCTCGTCCAGTCCGACCGAATTCAGCATATGCTGTTCCAGGTCGGTGTCCAAGTCCACTGGCACCATGGCGAACCTGTCCAGAAACGCCTTGTCAATCGGATTCCGACCAACATATTCGGCAGTGGCACCGTTCCCAAACGTGTTCGCTGCTGCCATCGCAACGAACCCCTCATGTCGGCGCACCATCCCATCGGGGAATGCCATCACACCGTTCGCCAGTGCCGAATTCAGCACATTCAGAACGTTCGGATTACCGTTGTCCACCTCATCCAACAGGAACACGCCACCATGCTCAAAAACCTCACGGAACGGAGTGCGCACCGTTTTCCCACTGGCATCCGTGAACCCCACAAGCGACGCTTCCGACGTTTGTGCAGTGACCGACTTGGATGCGAACGACAAGCCCAAGGCTTGCGCCACATTCTCAGCGATAGTGGATTTTCCAGTGCCAGCAGCACCGACCATATAGACATGCTCACCGATGCCGACCGCTTTCACGATGTCGTCAAACCGTGCATGCTGCTTCCCGTGCAGTTTCACAGTCGGACGCTGTGCGATGGTGATATGCCGAACCTGGGGTGCCACGTTGGCAATCATATTCGTCACTTCGTGACGGAACCCCGTGAACGTTTCCGAAACCGAATCGTCAACGATTCGGCGCACCTTGTCAGCGTCAATCGCCGCCTCATATTCAGACAGTGCAGTGTTCACTGCATCGGTCACGATTCCCGTGACGATGGAATCCAACCCACCAACCGACGGTGCCACCTTAGTGGCAACAGGGGCGACGACAGGTCCCGACACCGTAGGTGCAGTCGTTGTCGTTGCAACCTGCGGTTCAGCGGTTGACGTGAACCTGCAAGCCTGACGAATTGCCTGCAGCAATTCCAGACGGCTGAAATGCATCGGCGGACGACCGACGAATTGCACCTTGGCTCGCTTCGCAAGGGCAATTAGTTCCACCTTGGTCAGTGCATTCCATCCCACAGGGATGGATTGGATGACCCCGTTCACAGTCAGTATGACCGTTTCATCGTGGGAATTCATAGAGTGAATTCCCCGTGCTTTTTGTGCGGACATAGCAACAACCTCCTAGGTTGCAAGTCAATCTGGACTCATCAGGTACCGTTTCACGGTACGACACGGCACCAACGGTGCCGTGTTTCGTCCTACTTTGCTTCGCAAGCAGCCAAAAACTTCTCACGGTCAAACCGTGCATTATCTGCAACGAAAACGTCGCACAAATGCTCAGCCACCCAACGAACAGTCTCCTGTTCGTTCACATGCTGGCTCATGCTCATGACCGATGCCAAAGCATCGGCAATTGCCACATAATCTTTCCGCGTCATAATGACCTCCAGTCATTCATCATATGTGCCATATCGGATGATATGGCATCGTGGTACAGGTGGAGTCGAACCACCCCCAAACGGTATGCGACCACCGTGCAATTTCGCACGATGCGACCTCCGTACAATATCGCATCCGAGAACCCGATTCCGTCGTCGTAGACGGCTTACGTTGTACCTGCCATTACCGACGACTAGTCGGTACATCATCCGTGCCGTTGTCTTACCCCGAAGGGGCAGACCATACTCCCGACACGGCGGATGTAATCCTACTCAACCGCCGTACCCCTAGGTCGCAGGGCGATTCATGCCTCGCCGACTGCTGGCAACCGTTGCAACCGTTGCCCACCCCTCATCACCACCCTTGTGGATTGCCTCGGGGCACCGTGACGCTTTCGGGACATCCCGTCGCCGTGGTCATCGGCGGACTGTATGTGCAGTCCTCACAATTCACCGCCGTTTTGTCTCGGTCGGTGATTCGTTGCCCCATACCGTAAAGCACCGACCCACCGTTTGTCAACCACCAATCACACACCGAATTTTCACCCGTGTTTTGCACGCATAATGCGCACCGAAAATTACGCGCCAATTCCGCATGTTGGCAAAACCCGCCCCAACCCCATACCCGACCAACCCTCGCCCCACCCGTTCAGGCATGCGGCGCACGCATGGTTCGCGTGATTATAGCCGACCATTTTTTTTTGGGGCAGGGCATTATGGTTTTCTGTATAATTATTCACGAACATGAATGGTCACGCGCACTGCCACGGGCTGGCATGGGGGTGCCTAGGGGGGTGCACACCCGTCATGCGTGTATGATTCTTATTGCCAAGGGCGAGGGCACCCAAAATATATTCGGGGATACCCCCAGGGGGTGTTTTGATGGGTCCCTGGCGTTATATATTTTTTATTATGAGCCTTTTATCCAGCGTTGGTTGCGGGGTTGTGCTGTTTTGCTGGGGTCCCATTTTTTGTTGGCTGCCCACCATGCTGCACTGAGTTTGCCGCGGGCGATGTTTTTGGCGTGTCGTGACTCGAATGCTTTGCGTTGTCCAGCGGTTTGGTTTGTTTTTACGCCTTGCTGTCCGAAGCGGATTGTTTTGATTTGGTCGCCTACTTTGGCGACTACAATATGTGATTTGGTGGGGTGGTTGGGTGTGCGTTTGGGTTTGTTGTAGCCGCTTACGCCTGCTCGTGTTAGTCGTGGGTCGCGTTTTGGTGCTGCCATATTATTTTCCTTTGCGGGCTGTGCGCCCAGCCGTTTTTGCGGCGGGCGTGTTGGCTACGAACTGTTTGCCTTGACGGGATGCCTTTAGTTTTTTGCGGTTTGTCGCCGCCTTTTGGGCTGGCGACAATTTTCCCCAGGCTTTGTCTGGCAGATAGCGGGTTGTGCCGCTGTCGCGGATGGCGGGTTTGCGGTCAGACGTACGCCACTTTTCACCAGTCCACTTGCTCAGTGACTTTTGTGCCGACGTTTTGCTGCCGCTGTACCCGCCACCCGCTTTCTCGTAGCGTTGTGCCGCGATTTGTGCTTTGCGGGCAGACCACTGTCCCGCTTTGCCGCCCTTTGTGCCTGCCTTGACGGCGGCGACAATACGCTTGCGCAGAGCGGGGTTAGTGTATGCCATTACTTGCGCTTCGCAGGTTTACGTTTGGCAGGCTTACGCTTCTTGGTCGGCTTGGACATTCCAGCCTCGGACATGGCGATGGCGACAGCCTGTTTGCGGGACTTGACTTTGGCACCCGAAGAACTTTTCAGGGTGCCGCGCTTATATTCGCCCATGACTTTGGCAACTTTGGCTGGTTTCTTCATTTGGACTTTTCTTTCTACCGTCTTTAGCGGTATGATTTCACGAATCATCCCTAAAGGGATGTGTGTTACTTGTGATACTTCTTGCGGTTTGTTCCGCCCATGATAGCCTGTCGTAGCCGCCAGGACGATATAACCATCCAAGCCACAATCAGCCCAATAGTAGCCCATAGTGTCAATGATGCACTCAGACTCACTATAACTATTAGCATCATGCCAACCAGCGGGCGCATCAAAAGCATCCACCCATTTTACCAAAACCATCTGCCATTTCCGTAAACCCATCAACATCGGATGCTTCGGAATGTTATTCATGGTACTCATCTTTCCACGCACTAGCCATCAAGTGCCATAGTGAAACCGCAACCAAAGCCACAGCCCCAACCAACCCCAACACCAAAGCACCCACAAACCTGACCACACTCATCCCAACTGCCCCTTGTCGTCGCCACCTTCACTATCGTTCGGTGGCTAGCATATCCAATTCTATTCTATTCCCCCTCCCCCTATTATCCCCCTCCCCCGTTCCCTAACGGGGACATCTAGTATCACCCTGGTACTACTCTGGTATCACTTACTAAACGGTCATTCAATGCTCGGGAACATTCACCCCTAGGGTGATGGAAAATAACTTGTTGGACGACCGCCAGGAAAAATATTTGCAGTGGCTGTGCTTGCCGCAGCAGTTGCGTGAACCTTCCTCCAAGGAAAAGTACGCTGCCACTAACGGTGTTGATGTCACCACTTTGCGCAGGTGGGAGAAGAAGCCGCACTTTCGTGCGGAATGGGACCGTCGTGTAACAGACCTGCAGGGTTCGCCTGAGCGAACCCAACGGCTACTGGATGCGTTGTATGATGCGGCTTTGGGCGGCGACAACAAAGCAGCCCAACTATATCTCCAGGCGACCAACAGGTTTGCCCCAACGCAAATTAAGGTTGAGCACACCAAGGCGTTGGCAGAAATCTCGGATGAGGATTTGGACCAGTTGATTCGGGAAACTGTTGTCCAGGAGAAGCGGGAACGGGACCAGCGGGGGGAACTGCCCCGCCTATAATGAGTAATCTAATAGAGTGCCCTGTCTGCGGATGCGAATATCCGCCTGTGGCTACTCGTTGGCTTTGCCCAGAATGTAAACATAAAGACACCTGCTGCGAAGGAGAACCTGCTAAATTCAGGGACTACGATGACGACAATCAATGACGCAATGTTCACCGCTCTAAAGGTGCTGCACCCTGAAGCGGGCGCAACACCCACGTTGGGTGACTTGCTGTATTTGGAGAACTTGTCGCCGCGTCTTGGTTCCTACGAGTATTATGCAGCGGTTGTCGGCAACATCGGCTCATGGTCCGATGTTGCTTTGGAATATTGGACCGACCCCGACTATGTAGCCACCAACTTGGAGTTGGAGAATGGGAACGACATGCTCTTAGAGGACGGGGGATTTATTCTTTTGGAGGCTGGTAATGGCTGATAAGAAAATTACCGAACTGACCGCGTTGACCACGTTGGCGAACGAAGATTTGTTTGTTGTCGTTGATGACCCGTCTGGTACGGCTGTGACAAAGAAGATTACGGCTGCTACACTGTTGGCTGCGGTACCCGCATCTCCGCCTGACTCAGACCAGGCTATTATCGCGGCATCATTATTCGCATAAGGAACAACCCCCACTAGGAGTAGATATGGCAACTTTCAGCAAACTCGTTCTCAGCGGTTCAACCGATGGCAAAGCCGTCAAGGTTGCTGCTACGGCAACCCCTGGCACGACAATCCACACGGGTTCCACCACGGCAACAACCGTTGACGAAGTATGGTTGTATGCCCAGAACACGGACACGACTGCCCGCAAGTTGACGATTGAGTGGGGTGGCACTTCCAGCCCTGATGACTTGATTGAGGTTACCATTCAGCCCGAGGCTGGATTGGTTGCGATTGTTCCTGGTTTCCCGATTAAGGGCAATGCAAGCCCGTTGGTTGTTCGTGCGTTTGCCGCGACGGCTAACGTTATTACTATTCACGGGTTCGTTAACCGTATTACGGTGTAACCAATGGCTTCGGCAAGAAGGCAGTTGGGTTACGTTTCATCCCTGATTACACAGGGTGTGCCATTGATGACTTATGGTACCGCTACGGGTGGTGTTGGTTCGCCTACTGCTGTAACGATTAGCAGCATCGACTATCAGTATCTCACCTTCACGAGCACGGGAACGCTGACAATCACGAAGGCTGGACTGTTTGACGTTCTGCTTTGTGGCGGTGGCGGTGGCGGTGGCTCCGTTCCGCAGGCGAACAATCGCGGTGGCGGCGGTGGTGCTGGCGGTATGGTGCGTGAAATCGTCTATCTGGATGCCAACGTCACCGTGACTGTCGGCGGGGGTGGAGCAGCCGTCAGTCTCGGTTCTGGTTCAACGATTGGAGGAACGTCACCAAGCGCAACTGTGGACAACATCAGCGCACTCGGCGGTGGATGGGGTGGTTATCGCACAGGGGATAACAGCCTCAGACCGTCTGCTGGTGGTTGTGGCGGTGGCGGTGGCGGCTCGCAGACTGGTACAACAGGTGCGGTGTCTATCGGCGCACAAGGTTTCGGTGGAGCAGACGAAGCAAGTAGCATCGGTGGTGGCGGTGGTGGTGCTGGTGCCGCTGGTTCTGGTGGCAACGGTGGAGCAGGTATTGACGTTGCAGGATTCATCGGCGGTTCCGCACTATTCAAGTGCGGTGGCGGTGGCGGTGGAGCAGTGACGACCCCAGGAACAGGTGGGTCATCCATCGGCGGCAACGGTGGCAACAATGCGAATGGTTCTGCCGCTAGTGCGAACACGGCTTCTGGTGGTGGCGGTGCGAGCGACAATGCTGGCAACACGGGTCGCGTTGGTGGTGCTGGTGGTTCGGGAATCGTTTACATAAGGTGGCGCGTATGACACGCAGTTACATGGGGTATGTTTCGTCGCTCACGACGAACACAATCCCAATCGCTACGACACTGAATGTGGGATACTTGCTCGTCGCAGGTGGTGGCGGTGGTGCTTTCTCAAATGTTTCTGGTGGCGGTGGTGGTGGCGGTGGAATGCTTACCGATACTGGGATAGTCGCTGCTGGGATTACATACACAGTCACTGTTGGTGCTGGTGGCTCTAACTCAGCGCAGAATGGGCGCAGTGGTACACCGTCTGCATTTCTTCAGAGCGTAATGGGTGGTGGCGGTGGTGCTTCGTCGTATGACGGTGCGATGGCTGGTGGAAACGGTGGCTCTGGTGGCGGTGGAACTCGCTCAGGTGGTGGCGGTGATGGTGTTGCTGGACAAGGCAATGCTGGTGGTTCCTCAAATGCCACTACTAATGCTGGTGGTGGTGGCGGCAAGGGTAGCACTGGCGGTAACGGAAGCGGGACAACTGGCGGTGCGGGTGGTTCAGCATCCACGAACGACTACACGGGGACTACACGCTCGTTTTCTGGTGGTGGTGGTGGTGGTGGTACTGGTTCTAATGGTGCTGGGGGAACGAATGCAGGAAGCGCGCCTGCTGGTAGTGCTACTGCCAACTTCGGTGGTGGTGGCGGTGGTGGCAATGGCTCTGCTGGGAATGGTGGGTCTGGTCGTGTCGTCATTCGTGCATTGACAGCAGACATCGCTTCGTTTACCATTACTACAACTGGCACTGTATCTACTGGAACGACTGGCAGTTACACATACTGGGATTACACAACATCAGGCACATTCGTGGTAGCCTAAGGAGAAGAACATGGCACATTTCGCACAAGTCAATGACAGCAACGTGGTTCAGCAGGTCATCGTCGTATCCAACGACGACTGTGGCGGTGGGGACTTCCCCGCCAGTGAGCCTGTCGGTCAGGCGTTTATTGCGTCGTTGGGTTTGACGGGAACGTGGAAGCAGACTTCGTACAACGGCAACTTCCGTGGACGTTACGCTGGTATCGGTATGACGTATGATGCGGGACTTGATGAGTTCGTCGCACCGCCTGTTCCCGAGGAGACTGAGTGAAGCGCATCCAGCCTCAGCATATTGAAATGCTGAAGTCATATTTGCGTTCGGCGTTGGCGGCTGTCGTCGCCGTCATGGCAACCGTTGACTTTACGTTCCAGGATGTTCTGAAGGCGTTTGTTGCAGCGTTGATTCCTCCCGTGTTGCGGTGGATTAACCCGAAAGACCCTGCTTTCGGTCGGGGTGCCCAACCTGTAGAATGATGCCAACCCCGCAGGGGTTGACATTCATTTCCCTAGGAGGCTAGATGAGTTATATCATTGCGGCTGTGCTTATGGTGTTTGGAATCCCCGCCCCCGAAAACAAACCCAGGGTTTGTGTGGAGTATCATTTCGCGTTGGACAGACTAGGTTTCTCCAGCGACGACAAGCAGATGGCTCACAGGGTTATGCACCGCGAGTCGCGCTGCAACCCGCTGGTGACGAATCGCACGGACCCAAACGGCGGGTCACTAGGCTTGTTCCAGATTAATCGTTTCTGGTGTTTGCCGAACCGTTACAGTCCGCAGGGCTGGTTGCAAGCCCAGGGCATTTTGGATGAGTGTGAGGATTTGTATGACCCGATGGTGAATGTTCGGGCGATGAAGGCTATTTTTGATTATTCGGTTGAGGCGAATGGTAACGGCTGGCAGCCGTGGGGCATGTGATGCAACTGGATGAACTTCTCCAGGAGCGCGAGTGGCGTTTGTGCCGCGGCAAGGACGACTCATTAGAGGCGCAGTTGGCAGCCTTTCAGCATTTCTGTGCAAACTATTGGTATATCAAGCACCCCTCTAAGGGGCGTATTAGGTTTGAGTTGCGTCCCGCTCAGGTGGAAACCGTCAAGACGTGGATGGGTGAACGTTATACGGTTGTCTTGAAGGCTCGTCAGATTGGGTTTTCTACGTTGGCTGCGGCGTATGCGTTTTGGTTGACCTATTTTTTTGCTGACAGGTTTATTATTATGTTGTCGCGCACTGAGCGCGAAGCCATGAAGTTGTTGGCAAAGTCTAAGTACGGTTTCAGGTTTCTGCCGTTTTGGTTCCGTGAACGCGGACCCAAGCAGGTGACGGACCACCAGTTGAAGATGGTGTTTGATAATGAGTCCGCGATTGAGTCGCTGCCCAGCGGCTCTGACCCTGCTCGTGGTGAGTCGGTGTATGCGGTGTTTGTGGACGAGTGGGCGTTCTTGCCCAACCCCGAAGAGGCTTGGGCTTCTATTGAGCCGATTGCGGACGTTGGTGGACGTGTCCACGGCTTGTCCACCGCCAATGGTTCAGGAAACTTTTTTCACCAACTGTGGGTTGGCTCGCAAACTGGTACTAACAAGTTCAGGGGAATTTTTTACCCGTGGTCCGCTGACGGTGAGCGTGGCGAAGAGTGGTACGACGACAAAGCCAAGAATATGCAGTCCTGGCAGTTGCATCAAGAGTACCCGCGCTTTCCTGAGGAAGCGTTTATCAAGTCGGGTAACCCTGTGTTTGATATTGACATGCTGGACAGTATGGATATGGTTGAACCTGACCGCGGCTATTTGCATGTGTACGCGAATAACGTGTCCGAGTTCCGACCTACCCAGGATGGTGAACTGGCGATTTGGGAGTTCCCCGACCCTGAGGCTGTGTATGTGTTAGGTGCTGACGTTGCCGAAGGCTTGCAGCATGGCGACTATAGTTCCGCCCATATTGTGAATGCCTCCAAGGGGTTTGTCGCCGCACATTGGCACGGGCATATTGAACCTGACCTGTTTGGCGAAATGATGGCACAGTTGGGCTGGTGGTACAACGGTGCCCTGGTCGGTATTGAGAACAACAACCATGGGTTGACCGCCCTAAAGGCGGCTCAACGTATTGGCTACAAGAATCTGTATCGTCAGCGACGGCTTGGGCATGTCCGCCCCGAGGCGACGGAGATGTTGGGTTGGCGTACCTCAGCCAGTTCCAAGCCTCTAATGATTGACGAACTTGCAGCCGCCCTCAGGACGAATGACTTGGAGGTGTATTGCGACCGTACGATTGCGGAGTTGCGTACCTTTGTCCGTAAGGCGAACGGGAAGATGGCTGGCAGCCCCCACGACGACAGGACTATTAGTTTGGCGATTGGTAACCAGATGCTGAAGTATGTATGGCTGCCCGAATATCGGGGCGCTGCCCCGATTCCCCGCAACAGTTTGGCGTGGTGGGAACAGTTTTTGACGGGTAACGACGGAATGGAACGTATCCCGATTGGTTCTTATAATGTTCGCTCCAGGATGGGTAGGTGATTGGGAACAATCTTCCCATATTTGTATGGATTTGACCTGTAACCAGTGTGGGAAAGACTTTTATGTGGACGAACTGCCCCGCCGAGGGGCGGTTTGCTTCGGCTGCCACATTAAAAGTGTTCGTTTGGGTTTCACCCAAGGCAAAGAAGAGTTCCACGGTCCGACCATTAACGAACGCAAGGAAAAGATTATTTCTGACGCAAAGATTAACGGCTATAACCCTGAGCCTGTTGGGACTCGTTGGGTGTAACGTATGGTGGAGGTGTGGGTTCCGATTACGGTCGCAATTATTACGGGACCGATTGTCGTGGTTTTGCAGAAACTGCGCAAAGAGAATTCGGAACAGCACGGGGAAGGTCGGGCGTTAATTCAGCAGGTTGCCGACAAGGTGGACGCTGTGGGTACTAAGTTGGATGAACATATCGGTTGGCATAAAGGTCGGGGTAAATAATGGCACGAAAGTCTTTGGCGGACATCCTGGGTGGTTACCGCAAAAAGTTGGACTCATCCAAGCGCTGGCGCAAGGAAGAGGGCTATGACCAAACCTGGAAGCGGTTGAACGACCTGTACCGCGGTCGCCACTATGAGACATATTCGGAGAATGACCGTCTGCTGATTAATATGGCGTTTGCCACAATTAACGTGTTGGCTCCTGCCACGTCGGTTAACTACCCGAAGATTACTGTCAATGCGACCAAGCCTGATGATGCGCCTCAGGCGGTTATCGCTGAGGCGGTGGTGAACTATTGGTGGCGTACCCGTAAAATTCAGAAAGAGTTTCGCCGTTCCGTCAAGGACATGCTGATTTTTGGGCATGGCTGGATTAAGGTTGGCTACAGGTTTGTTGAAGAGGAAGTCATTGAGGAAGCGGATGACGCTTCCGACCCTGTTGAGGGTGGAGAGCCAGTGGCGACGACAGTGATTCTGGAGGATGCCCCGTTCGCGGAGCGTGTGTCCCCGTTTGATGTGTTCGTGGACCCAGATGCAACAGCGCCCAGCGACATGCGATGGATTGCGCAACGTATCCGCCGCCCCATCGCAGAGGTAAAAGCGGACCGTCGTTACAACAAGTCCGCTCGTGAGCAGGTCGGTGTGATGGCGGTCGGTCGCTATAGTGACGACCCGTCTGTGCGCAAGATTCACGACAAGGACGCTGGCTACGCGGAAATCTGGGAGTTTTACGACATTAGCAAGCGCACAATGTGTGTGTTTGCGGACGGCTCCGACCAGTTCCTGGTGAAGCCAATGCGTATGCCGTATGCGTTTGGTCAGCCGTTTGTGTTTATTGCCAACTACGAGATTCCTGACTATTTTTATCCGATTGGTGAACTGGAATCCATCGAGCCGCTCCAGAAAGAGTTGAACGAGACTCGTACCCAGATGATGAACCACCGCAAGCGGTTTGCCCGCAAGTGGCTGTATAAGGAGTCGGCGTTTGACCAGTTGGGTCGTACCGCGTTGGAGTCGGACGACGACAACGTAATGGTGCCCGTCATCTCTGACGAGGGTCTAGGGAATGTTGTCGCCCCGATGCCTGCGGTTATTAACCCGCCCGACTTCTACAACCAGTCCAGCCTGATTATTTCGGATATTGACCGCGTGTCGGGTGTGTCCGAATTCCAGCGTGGTGCCGTGTCTGAAATCCGTCGCACTGCGACGGAAATGGCACTCATCCAGGATGCCTCTAATGCCCGTACCGCGGACAAGTTGGCGACGATTGAGTTGGCTGTGGGTGAGGTTGGTCGCCGTTTGCTGGCGCTTGCCCAGCAGTTTATGACTGGCGAACAGGTTGCTCGCATTACTAGCAAGAATGGTCAGCCTGTTTGGGTGGAATATGACCGTGACTATATTGCTGGCGACTTTGACTTTGAGGTTGTGGGCGGTTCTACCCAGCCTGTGAACGAGTCGTTCCGCCGTCAGCAGGCTCTCCAGATTGTGGACGCTATGGCACCGTTTGCGGGTGCTGGGGTGGTGGACATGCAAAAGTTGGCTGCTTATGTTCTCCAGGTCGGTTTCGGGGTAAAGAACCCCGAACAGTTTATTACGGCTCCTCCGCCGCCGCCTGAGGCGGCTGGCGGGGTTCCTGGCGGTTTGCCTGGTGGCATGCCGCAGTCCCCTGGCGGTCCGATGCCGTTGATGCCCGACATGCCTGTTGGCATGGAGGACATGCCCCCACTGCCTGAGGGTATGCCACCCCTGTAGTCCCCTAGGGAACAGCCTTCCGTATGGGTAGAGCAACCCCTGTGGACTCGGAAGGAAAAATATGAGCGAGGAAATCGCAACACCGTCTGTCGTGGACACCAATGTTGGTGCAACCAATACGCCCAGTGCGGAGCAATCAGTACCAGAAACACCAGTTCTAGCGGTTCAGGATTACGCGAATTATGTAGTCCCGATTAAGTTGGATGGTGAGGAACTTCAGGTTCCGCTTTCTGAGGCAATCGCTGGCTACCAGCGTCAAGCGGACTACACGCGAAAGACGCAAGAATTGTCGGCGCAACGGGAACAAGTCCAGTTTGCGTCAACTCTTCAAGCGGCTTTGGAACGTGACCCCGAAGCAACCATTGACCTGTTGATGCGTCATTATGGTGTGAGTCGGGCAGAAGCGCGGGCGATGACGGCTGATGTTGAGGATACCGAGTCTCTTGACCCAGCCGAACGGAAGTTGCGCGAGATGGAATCTCGCATTGCCCAGTTTGAGGACTACAAGTCTCAGCAGGAAGTGGAACGAGAAATTTCACGGCTACAAGCCAGGTACTCTGATTTTAATGTTGCTGATGTAGTGAACACCGCGTTGCGGTTGGGCACGTCCGACCTTGAAGGGACTTACAAGCAAATGGCATATGACCGTATGGTTGCACAGCAGGCGAAAGTCCAGGCTGACGCTGCCGCAAAACAGCAGGCTGTTGAACAGCAGGTTGTTGAAGCGAAGCGTCAGGCTGCAGTAGTGAGCGGGGGTTCCAACCCTGCGGCTTCTACGACGACAGAATCTGTTGAGCCGATTACGAATATCCGTGACGCTTGGAGCGCCGCAAAGCGTCAACTTGGCGCAAACTGAATCATTCACTTTACACACTAGGAGAAAACCACAATGGCTGGTAACCCGAATTTTGATGCGTTGCTTTCAACAACGCTCGCTAACTACCGTGACCAACTCACGGACAACGTGTTCACCGCACGTCCGCTCACCTATTTCCTCATGGACAAGGGTCGCATTCGTATGGTCAACGGTGGCACCAAGATTGTTGAGCCGCTCATTTACGGCAGCAACAGCACGGTCGCCTCGTACAGCGGATACGATTCGCTGTCGCTGACCCCCCAGCAGGGCATCACTGCCGCCGAGTACGAGTGGAAGCAGTACGCTGCCTCCATCACCATCTCGGGCATTGAGGAAGCGAAGAACAACGGTGAGCAGGAAATCATCAACCTGCTTGAAGCCAAGATTATGCAGGCTGAAGAGTCGCTGCGTGAAGGCTTCAACCAGATGTTCTTCGGTTCGGGCACTGGCAACAGCGGCAAGGACTGGAACGGTCTGGGCAACATCGTTGAGGCTTCGGGCACGGTTGGCGGAATTGACCGCTCGACCGAGACCTGGTGGCGCTCGTACGAGGAGAACACCGCAACCGCGCTGACCCTCGCACAGATGGCAACCGCCTACAACACGGTGTCGGTTGGTAACGACCACCCCGACATGATTCTTACGACTCAGACCCTGTTTGAGAAGTATGAGGCGCTGTTGGTTCCGCAACTCCGTTTCACGGACACCCGTACGGCGGATGCTGGCTTCCAGAACCTGCTGTTCAAGGCTGCTCCTGTGGCGTACGACGTTCACGCCCCCGCGGGAACGATGTTCTTCCTGAACAGCAAGTACCTCACGCTGGTTGGTCACAGCCAGAAGTGGTTCGCACAGACCGCGTTTGTGTCGCCTGAGGACGTTGATGCCAAGTACGCCCTGATTATGTGCTACGGCAACCTGACCTGCCGTAACGCGAAGAAGCAGGGCAAACTGACGGCAAAGACTGCCTAAGGTAGTTAACCGTCATAATGCGGTGGGGGCACTAGCCCCCACCGCACCGAATTCCGCAATACAAATTCACACAAACTAGGAGAAAAAAATGCCTTTGGTTCCGAATGACACTGATGGTGCAATTTCACGCAAGCGTATCCAGGATTGGGTTGCTGCCCGCGAAAAGACGGTGGTTGTCGCCGCCGCTGACGAAAACACCACGCAGTCGGCTGCAACGCTTGTTGCCAGCAAGGTTGTCTACACGATGACCCCGACCGCAAACCGTACCCTGACCACGCCGACTGGTGCCCAGTTGGGTGCAGCCGTTGCCGATGAGGCTGTCGGTTTCTCGTTTGAGTTCACGGTTGTGAACCTGGCGAGTGCGACGCACACGATTACGTTGACGGATGGTGGTGACGGAATTTCGCTGGTTGGCGATGCCGTCGTTGAGGCTGCTACGTCGTCCACGTTCGTGGGTGTTGTGACGGCTGCCGATACGGTTGTCGTTTACAAGAAGTAATTGAATTGTTGGCGGCGGGGGCGTTTGCCCCCGCCATCAACTGTCTGATTGGAGAACTGTTGTGCCGATGAAGTACCGCCAGTTGGCTTCCCATGCGGATGCTAAAGCCCCCAAGGGTCGTATGGTTTCTAACTACCCGCCGAAGAAGAAGGCAGCCAAGGCTGTCAAGAAGGCGAAGAAGGGTTACTGATATGGCGATGGACAACGACAGCGATATTGCGAATATGATTCGCGCCTTGATGGGCGGTCAACGCGCCAAGGCGAAGATGCGCAAGAAGCCACCCAGTGCGGCACTTTCGACAGAATCAGGTCGTCGTCCTCAGCGTAAGACGAATGTTCCTGTGCCGATGCCGAAGCGTCGTGGTGAGAAGCCGATGGATGCGGCACAGCGTGGCGTTATGAAGGATGCAAAAAAGGCTGCCGCGAAGCGTCAGCGTGTTGTGCCCCGTAAAAAGGGCGGTGTTCAGAAACCGAAGATGAAGGGTTACTGATTATGGCTAGGAACGGTAGCGACGACAAGCGAAAGTATGGTTCTATGGCGGCTAGTTATGGTCGCAAGAAGCCAAAGCCGTCTGCTGGTGGTTCGGCTATGACCCCTCGGCGCAAGGGTCCCAATATGGCTGCACCGAAGCCGACGAATCAGATTCCTTATGGAGAGCGTCCTATTTCACCGTATGGTGAGCCAAAGCGACGCACCAAGACTCGTCCTTCGTCGCCGTATGGCAAGGCTGCTCGTCGCACTCGCACTCGTCCCGCTGGTTACGGGAAAGCAAAGTAATTATGGCTTCTAAGAAGAAACCCGCTATTGGTGGTTTGGCTCGCCCCCAAGGCTGGGATGATGTCGTCAAGCCCATCGCCAAAGGCGCAGCCAAGCGCGTCAAGAAACCCGTCAAGAAGGCTGCCGCAAAGTCCAAGGCACGTTACGACATTCCCGACCCCGCCTTCAAGGGCAAGGTGTATGGTTCTGGTGGAAGTATGACAAAGGCATACAAGGATTATGTGTTGCGGAATATGGACGCTGATTTCTAATGGCTAAGGGTAAAGGTCGCAAGCCTGCTATTGATTTGGGAAATCGTCCAGCCAGTGCTGCTGACGATTTTATTCGGGATGTTATTCGCGCCAGCGTAAAAAAGGCGCGTACTGAAATCCCCAAAAGGGCAAAATATCGTCGCCGCGATGCCGCAAAGGCAGCGATGAAGTTGCGTGAAAAGGGTAAGGACGCAAGTCGTTACATTAAGGACACTGCAAGCAAGTCTGCCGAATGGAATCATGTCAATAAGCAGTCTGGGCGCATTGTTAAGGCTGCCGAAAAAACTGGCGACAAGCGTTTGTTGAATTATCAACGCAGCCGCCAAACTGTCAACGATTTAAAGGTGGGTGACAGAATGGAGGATTTG
>Ga0315904_10001543_pt1 | contig 36805 bp, 47 predicted proteins | sample LakEriMetagenome_6_FD_203529 | JGI IMG/M metagenome (GOLD analysis project Ga0315904, IMG submission 203529) | Freshwater fungal communities from buoy surface, Lake Erie, Ohio, United States - Buoy 12 MA120 | ecosystem: Environmental > Aquatic > Freshwater > Lake | place: USA: Lake Erie, Ohio...
CTGGGGTGGAGCAGGCATCAAATAGCGCACAGGTGATTGATGCTAAGACTATGGTTGAGCAATTGATGGGAGACCATAAGAAAATTATTGAGATGCTTACCGAAGTGTCCGATGAAGCAGAGAAGCAAAACTCAAAAGGAACTATTAATCTTGTTGACGATTTAAACGAATCTCACGGAAAGGCAGTTTGGATGTTAAGATCATTTACTGAATAATTAATTATAGAGATGGAAAACTTAAAAATTAGATGTAAGTCTTGCGGAAGCGAGATTGAAGGGAAGTCTGGCAAAACGATTACTTGTGGTTGTTCTAATATGACGACCATTCTTCGTGGTGATCATATTTCTGCGGTCGATTTGTCTCAAGTTGTTATGCTAACTATTCCTAGCAATAAGACAAAATCTTCTTTTCTTACCAAGGAAGATATTGCTTGGCAAGAAGAAAGAAGAAAGAGAAAAGTTCGTAAATTGGATTTTGAAATTAGATAGGATGAAGAATTAAATTTTCATCATATCGAGCATATTGAAATCCATCATCATATAGTTGCCCAAAACCAAATTTTTTGGCAAGTAATGCTCTTTGGTACTTTCCAATTTCAAGAGATTTTTCGGTAAATCCATCATTGATTTTGGGACCATATGGGTTAGCTGCAAGAATATCTCCAACTTGTGGATTTGTTTTTACCATACCATTTTCTAGGTGATTGTAAGTATCCTTTATAAAAGAATATAATATTTTTTTTCTCTCGCCTAGACTAAATTCATCGGGATTTTTACTATATACAACTTCCCAACCAACTTCTGCAACTCTTGTTTTTTCGTTAAAATAAATTCTTTCCGCTAAAGTTTTTATTTTTTCTTTTAAATCTGGAGCATCCTTATTGTGAAAATATTCTGGGTATAAGTAACTTTTTTTGGTTTTATATAGTATAATGAATGTGTATATTGACATCTCTCCAGATGGGCACTTATATATTACTTGATGTATTCTCTTTTCTTCTTGAGGGTGCAACTGCAAATTATCTTGATATCCAAGTTCTTTTAACAAATTTTCAAATTCTATATCATACATATTGACAAAATTGAATTATGATGTTAGTATATATTATACCATACTGGAAAGGTGGTCGAGTGGTTGAAGGCTCTAGTCTTGAAAACTAGCGATGTGAAAGCATCCGTGGGTTCGAATCCCACCCTTTCCGTTTTAATTAGTGTAAGATTTAAATATCAGGATTTTAACATAAAGTTGACATACTCAAAATACTGACTAGCATAATTAGTATTATTCAACTTAAAACTCTATGGATCAGCACACCTATGACAATTGGGTGAAGATCAAGCAGACTTTTGAGAAGTCTGGAAATACTAATAATATGTTTTACACCAGAGCGTGTGAAATAGTTAAAACAAAAAGGGATCCTTTGGAGAAACTTTGGAAAGATAAATGAGAGATAATCTTCAACAAAAGAGGCAATTTATTTTAAGTTCCTTTAATAGATTGAAAATATCATTCGATACAAGTGTGTATAGATTTGCGGATAAAATTATAAGTGAGCAATGGACTCCTCCACTAACAAGTCTTGATGATGTAGATAGGGAAATTAAAATCAAGTATTATGACTTTTTACGAAATGGATAAAGATGAAATTCAACAAATGATTGATCAGTCCATTGCAAAGGCAATGGACAAGCACAATAAAACGGCATCTTTAATTAGTGCCTGCATTGGTGCTGCATTACTATTCTTTTATGCTCACGGACTTTTAACTGTTGTTAATCATTTAAAGTAGACGATAATGACATATCAAATTATTCAGGGAGTTTTTACAATGATGATTGTGATGTTCATTTTATATGTTGGAAGTGGAGAGCACCGTTAAAACTTTGTTAAATAGTTGCATAGAATTGTATAATTTATTTTTTCTTGACAGGACGACCAATTCTTGGTATAATAATTAGACACCGGGACAAGGTGTATAGCGGAATGTAGCTCAGTTTGGTAGAGCACTCGCTTTGGGAGCGAGACGCCGCAGGTTCGAATCCTGTCATTCCGATTGCCAGATTTTTGACTGGCACACTTGACTAAACAAGAAAATCCTATTATAATAACAAGGTCAACAAACAAAACAATGACTCTCACTTCTAAATTTAAGAAAGACGTTCAAACCCTTCGTGGTGCTGCCAATGGCGATTTCTATCTTGATGTAAAGAATCCGAAACTCTACAAAAAGGTTCGTCGGTACTATGAAAATGAAGGTGTAGTATTCTCTGGTGATCCTCTTGATGATTATGAGATTCTTATGGAATATGTTCTTGCTGACTTGGAAACTGTAGAAGTTGTATGACTAAAGTTCTTTTGGAACGGGAAGAATATCGCTTCGTTGAAGCAGGTATTCTTGAGATTAATGGAAAACCTGATTATCGTCTTCAAAAGAAACACGAATATACAAAGCGATGGAACGACATCTACTTGTTTGATAATCAGATGCAATGTTTGACTGCTATGGAAGATCACCAATATGCCCGTTGGTTGGATCCCGATAGAGTACCTTGCTACATTAAAGATGATGATGAAGACACGGATGGTCTATAACAGCACTGGTCGGGAGCAACCCCTTTAGTCACGGAGAGACTTTAAAAGCACTGGTGGAGTCAAATATGACCCTAATTAGGTTTCTTGCTTTTCCCAAAAGCAAGTGGTGCGGATGGGACTCTCTCCCGCCTGGTTTCCAATTTCCAGTAAAAGAATTGGTGGCGAGCCTGGTAAAACCCAAAGAGGAGTTGCATAAACTCCTCTTTTTTAGTATAATAATTGAAAGATAATTTGTATATGAAAGTCGCATTAATCACTGGAATTACAGGACAGGATGGATCGTATCTTGCTGAACTATTACTTGAAAAGGGTTATGAAGTTCATGGGATTATCCGAAGAGCATCCCTTATTAACACTCATCGTATTGATCATATTTACAATTCTATTCATCTCCATTACGGTGACCTTACTGATTCTACCAATCTTGTAGGAGTTATTCAGAAAGTTCAACCAGATGAAATATACAATCTAAGTGCTCAGAGTCACGTTAAGGTATCTTTTGAGATGCCTGAATACACAGGACAAGTTGATGCCCTTGGAACTCTTCGTATTCTTGAAGCAGTTCGACTTCTTGGAATGATACATAAAGTTAGAATTTATCAAGCATCAACATCAGAAATGTATGGTTTGGTACAAGAAATTCCACAGTCTGAAACTACACCCTTTTATCCTCGATCACCTTATGGAGTTGCAAAATTATATGGATACTGGATCGTCAAAAATTACAGAGAATCATATGGACTACACGCAAGTTCTGGAATTCTTTTCAATCACGAATCCCCTAGAAGAGGAGAAACTTTTGTCACAAGAAAAATCACTCGCGGATTATCACGCATTTCAACTGGGGAACAAGATATATTATATCTCGGGAACTTAAATGCTAAACGCGACTGGGGACATGCTAAAGATTTTGTAGAGGCAATGTGGTTAATGCTTCAGCAAGAACTACCAGATGATTATGTAATTGCTACCGGAAGGCAATACTCAGTCAAAGAATTTGTTGAGGCAGCAGCACCTTATTTTGGAATGAGTATTGTTTGGGAGAATGAGGGGTTGAATGAAGTTGGTATTGATAAACTTACTAAAAGAACCATCATTAAAGTCGATCCTAAATATTTTAGACCTGCTGAAGTAGAGACTTTATTAGGTGATGCCTCTAAGGCAAAGGAGAAATTGGGTTGGGAACCTAAAATCTCATTTAAACAATTAGTTGAGGATATGTGCATTTATGGACAATGATTCTAGAATATTAGTTGCAGGTGCCAACGGAATGGTTGGGTCGGCAATTGTTAGAAATCTTGAGAGTAAAGGTTATACTAACATCATCAAAGGAACTCGTGATGATGTAGATTTCACAAATCAAGATGAGACGGAAAGATATTTTTGTTCCGAAGAACCAGAATATGTCTTCATTGCTGCTGCTAAGGTTGGTGGCATCATGGCGAACAGTAATTATAAGGCAGATTTTCTAACTGAGAATCTTCAAATCCAAACTAATCTTATTCAACAATCTTATAATTATGGAGTAAAGAAACTTTTGTTTCTTGGTTCTTCCTGCATCTATCCTAAGTTTGCTACCCAACCAATCACTGAAGATCAGTTAATGACTGGTGCTCTAGAACCAACAAATGATGCCTATGCAATTGCCAAGATTGCTGGCATTATGATGTGTCAGGCATATCGCCAGCAGCACGGGTTTAATGCCATCTCATTGATGCCAACCAATCTTTATGGACCTAATGATAACTTTAATTTGGAAACTTCACACGTTCTTCCAGCGATGATTGCAAAGTTTCATGGTGCTTTATCCCATAGTAAGCATTATGAAGTTAAATTGTGGGGTGATGGTTCTGCAATGCGAGAGTTTCTCCACGTTGATGATCTTGCGGAAGCATGTTATACTTGTATGGAAAAGTATAATGAATCTGGTCATATTAATGTTGGTACAGGTCAAGATGTAACTATTAAGGAACTTGCCGAAACCATTGCTAATATTGTTGGTTATGAACACGATATTGATTGGGATACATCGAAACCAAATGGAACGCATCGAAAAGTTTTGGATGTAAGTAAAATAAAATCTCTTGGATGGGAACCAAAAATTAATCTCTATAACGGGATTTGTAGCACTTACGAATGGTATAAAAATAATGCTATCATTTAATCACTTAGGTAATCTAGGTAGACTAGGAAATCAAATGTTCCAATATGCCTCATTGAAAGGTATTGCAACAAATAGGGGATATGATTTTTCTATTCCATCTAGGGACAATTTTGGTAAAGTTGATATTAATGTCAGGACTTCTGATTTAAACTTATATGATGTATTTGAGTTAGAGAGTAGTAATACTATTGGGTTAATTCCAAATCTTAGATTGTCAGAAAGAAAACACGACTTTGATGCTGAATTATTTGTTAATTGTCCAGATAACGTAGATTTATTTGGGTACTTTCAAAGTGAAAAATACTTTAAACATATTGAAGATGAAATAAGAAAAGACTTTACATTTAAAGAAGAACTTTCTACTGATTGTAAAGAATTTTTTAATATGAATTTTTTGGGAACAAAGGTCATTTCTTTACATATTAGGAGGGGTGATTATGTTACCAATTCAAATCATCCAGTTCAAACTTTAGAATATTATGAAGAGGCACTTACAAAGTTTCCTAGTGATTTGCCAGTGTTAGTGTTTTCTGACGACTTTGAATGGTGTGATGAGCAAGAGATGTTTAATAGTGATAGGTTTTATTTGTCAGAGGGAAGTGCATCTGATGCAGATTTGCATATGATGTCCTTGTGCAATTATCATATTATTGCTAATTCCTCATTCTCGTGGTGGGGTGCCTGGTTGGCAAAAAGTGAAAAAATAATTGCACCTAAGAATTGGTTTGGTGGAGAATGTGTGGATAAGAGTATTGATGATTTTGCATTCGGTAATTTTGAATTTCTATGAAAACAATTATTATTTCTTCGGACCATAATGGTGTCGAAAACAAGCAACAATTAAAAAGTTATTTGAAAGGTGAGGGATATCAAGTAATTGATATTGGGCCATATAATTCAGATATTAGTGTTGATTATGTTGATTATGCATCTCAGTTGTCTACTATTGTTAGTAATAGCGAAGCAGATAGGGGTATCTTAATTTGTGGAACTGGTGTTGGTATGAGTATTGTTGCGAATAGATTTTCGGGAGTTAGAGCAGTTTTGGCTCATAATGAACTTACTGCAGTGAAATCCAGAGAGCACAATAACTCAAATGTTCTTTGCTTGGGAACTTGGTTGTCTTCTCAAATTGAAATGCGGGAGATGACTAAAATGTGGTTAGATGAAAACTGGGGAGAAGGTCGACACGTTAAGCGTGTTGAGAAGATTGATAGTCATACTGGAATTGTCCTTACAAATGGAGTATTTGATATACTTCACAAGGGCCACATAGAACTTCTAAAATTCTCTAAAACCCAAGGTGACAAATTAATTGTTGCAATTGATTCTGACCGTAGAGTAAAGGAACTAAAGGGTGAGAATCGACCAGTGAATACTCAGGAAGACCGCAGGAGAGTTTTGGAATCAAATCGTTATGTTGATGAAGTTGTAATTTTTGATTCTTCCGAAGAACTTAGAAATTTTTATTTGACACTTTCCCCAGATGTAATTGTGAAGGGTTCTGAGTGGACTGCAGATGAGGTAAGGGAAAGGGATAATATTCCTGAAGATATTCAGATAAAAGTTTATCCGCTTGTTGATAATTATTCGACAACCAATACTATGCAGAAAATTATGAGGATGGAAACGTGCGAGAAAATTTAAAATATCTCATAGTTGGAGACACTATCATCGATGAAAGTATTTACTTGAATGCTGTTGGATTGTCTTTAGAATCTCCAACAATGAAAACTACTATAAAAAATAGAATGTTTGATTTTGGTGGAGCTGCCAATGTTGCAAAGGGACTCAAAAAATTTGGTAACAATGTAACATTTGTGACTTCAATGAAAGAAGAATATTGCCAGACCTTTGAATCTTATTATGAGATTCCTGTTAAAAATTTTTATCAGGGAAATGATAATACAAAAAGTAGGTATTGGATTACTCACGGCGATGAGACTTACAAGTACCTTCAAATTAATGATACTAATCCAGAACTTTCTTCTTCTACATTGGAACTATTTGATATTAGTGAATATGATATAATTGCTTTTTCAGATTATCGTTGCGGATTTATTACTGAAAATTTTATCAACCACGTAACTAATTCTGGAAAAATTACTTATGCATCTTCTCAAGTTTCTAGTCATACTCCAAATTATGATAGGTATTGGGATGTAGATTATATCGTCTGTAATGAGAGTGAATCTAAACATATTGACCGTAAGACTAATATATGCATTACTCTTGGAGCAAATGGATGTCTTATGAACGGTATCGAATATAAGGGGTATTATACTAAGGTGGAAAATACTATTGGTGCCGGTGATTGTTTTTATGCCGCCTTGCTCTCAACAGGAAATCCCGATTTTGCAAATAAAAAGGCATCAGAATACGTAGCAACACCGTTATATGAATAAGGAAATTGAAGATTGTCTTTATCTTAATAAAAGTTTAAAAGATAATAATCTTGTTAAATTGACTTGGGGTAATGCGAGTGTTCTATGTGAGGACGGAAAACATCTAGCAATTAAACCATCCGGCGTTGGATTTGACAATCTAACTTACAGTCAAATTTGTATTATTGAATTATATACTGGAAAATTAATTTCCGGAATGAAACCCTCAGTGGATACTTCTATTCATCTTGAAATTTATAAGGCATTCCCAGAAATTAAATCAGTGATACATAGTCATTCTAAATTTGCAACTTCTTGGGCTCAGGCATTTAAATCGATCCCAATTCTAGGAACAACTCACGCCGATTATTTTCTATCAGACATTCCAGTTGCACGACAGTTGGAAAAAAACGAACTCGATCAGTATGAGAAAAATCTTGGACAGAGTATTGTTGATTATTTTCAATCTAAAAAAATAAACCCTTTGAACATTCCTGCTATCTTATTACCAGGACACGGTGCCATGGTTTTTTCAGATTCCCCCCAAAGAACTCTAGAATGTGCTATAGTTCTTGAGGAAATTGCAGAAATGGCTTACTATACAAAAGTAATCAATCCACAAATTCAACCTTGTAGGTTGAGTAAGGACCTATATACAAAACATTTTGAACGAAAAAATGGAATCAACAAATATTATGGACAATAATTATGGTCGCCAAGAGTTGCCTCCCGTCTTAAAACCAACTAAGCATTTAGAAAAATATTGGGGGTATATTACTTCAGTATATGCTGACGATAATTTTACACTTAAAAAAGTTTTTATGAAAAAGGATACTCAGAGTAGTATGGAGTATCACGTTAAAAAAGATGAGTATTATTATATTTTTTCGGGAAAACTTAAGGTTGGAATGAGGATCGGGAGGGCTGAGAATAAATCTATTATTCTCGAAGAAGGTGATGTTTTTCATATTCCCCCTGGATTGATGCACATGCGTATTGCATTGGAGGATACTATTGTGATAGAATGGTCCAACAGAGACGATGACTCTGATTCTAACATCGTTGAAGATGGTAAAACTTACGTATTTAAAGAGGACTAATGAATTATTTGTTTGCAGATACTGCTAATCTTGCTGAAATTATTGAAGCAAATGATATGGGTGCGATTCAAGGTGTTACTACCAACCCATCTATTATTGCTAAAGAACCGAAGGGTGGATTTGAAGATTTGATTCAAAAACTTGCTGAGTATTGTGGAAGTGAAAATCTTTCTTTAAGTGCCGAAGTTTTTGCCCTTGATTATGATGGAATGGTTCGCCAGGCAAACGAACTGTATGCAAAATTTCAACCAATTTGTGATCAGTTCCATGTAAAGATTCCTGTTGGATTTGACGGTCTTCGGGCAATTAAAACTGCTTCTAAGTCGGGTGTTCGTATTAATGCAACTGCCTGCTACACCGAGCAACAACTTCAGATGTGTGCATCTGCTGGTGCTCATTATGTTTCTTTGTTCTATTGCCGCCTTAAGCAGCACGGTGGTGATGTTGGTAAAGTTCTTGCGAGAGCTAAAAATTACATCGTTGAAAATGACTTAGACTGCCAGATTATTTCCGGAAGTATTCGCACAGCAACTGATGTGTCGGATTCTTGGATTGAAGGTGCTGATATTGTTACTACAGGTCTTCCAGTAATTCGGGAAATGGTTGAGCATCCTAAAACCACCGAAGCTATTGAACGCTTTGATAAGGACTTTTCTGCATGGCTGAGTTGAAAACATACGTTGTAGATATTGATAACACCATATGCACTCAAGTATATGGTGATTATTCTTTTGCAGAACCATTCCCCAATAGAATCAATAAAATTAATGAATTATATGATAGTGGAAATACTATCATATATTTTACTGCCAGGGGAATGGGTAGGGGTAAAAATTCAGTAAGAATTGCCTATGATGCTTGTTATCAGCAAACTTATGAACAATTACTTTCCTGGGGATGTAGGTTTTCAACTTTAATGCTTGGCAAACCTTTTGGTGATGTGTATATTGATGATAAGGCAATTTCTGATAAGGACTTTTTTATAAATGACTCAAACTTATAATCCATCATCGGTCGATACTTTCTATACCTTTGTTAATCATAAATTCAAAAATCCGGGAGATGTCTCCGTAATTTTTGATATTGGATCTTTGCATTGCCTAGAGTCGGTTAAATTCTCTCAAAGATTTACTAATTCTAAAATTTATGCATTTGAGGCAAACTCTAGTAGTTATCAAGTTTGTTTAGAAAATACGAACGGAATTGATAATATTGAAGTGATCAACAAAGCAGTAAATTCCTATGATGGAGTTTGCACATTTAGACCAATTAACCCAGAAAAAACGGTAACAACTTGGTTTGATGGTAATAGAGGCGCATCCAGTCTATTCAAGGCAAACGGTTCATATGATCATATTGAAAAGTATGTTCAGGATGAAGTTGAGGTTCCTTGCATTAGATTGGATTCTTTCTGTTCTGAAAATAATATAGATAAGGTAGATCTTATCTGGATGGATTTGCAAGGAGCAGAATTAATCGCTCTTCAATCTCTTGGAAATATTCTTGAAACAGTTCAGGTTATTCATACTGAACTTGAAGTAAATCCTATGTATGACGGTCAATGCCTCTTCGAGGATGTAAATCAATTTTTAAAGGATATTGGATTCATTAGGGTTTATGGTAATCCTAGTGTAGAATTTGGAACAGATTTTATTTTTGTAAATAAAAACAAATGAGTGTTATTTTTGGACAACCCTGGGGTGGGTTAGGCGACAATCTTCAATTTACAACTCTTCCTCGTCTATTCTCTGAAATTGGAGAAGAGTTTTATATTAGTGTTCATAATCAATGTAGAAATTCTGAAATTTATGATTTTTGTTGGAGACATAATCCTCACGTAAAAGGATTTGTTGATCATCTTCCAACTGTTGGTGCTTGTGCTCCCGATATTAAAAAAGGAGTTACTAATAATATTGTATCTGCTGCAGAAATTAGGCATGGATTTTCTGGTGATGGAAGATATCCAGAAATTTATTATGATGCAAATTTGATTGAGGATATGTCGGATAAAATTTTAGTTGATTTATCTGCACATACTTTGATTAAGAATGGATTGGACAAGTTCTATAATGTTGATTCACTCTTTGATTTGGTTGATGGGAATATCCCACGAGAGAATGTTAGGTTCGTAACATTTAAAAATATTGATATTCCTTATCTTTCTGGTGGATTTGAATTTGAGGAACAGGAAATTGAAATTGAAAACATCTTTCAGTATGCCGATTTAATTCATAGTGCAAAAGAGTACTATTGTCTATACTCTGGTGGAAACTCCATGGCAGCAGCGGTTAAATATAAGTGTAACTCAAATGTAAAAATAAATTGTTTCCTTCACGGAACAGTTCAAGAGCACCTTGACAAAGCATTTTTTATATTTGATAATGTAGACTATATTGAGGTTGTCTAATGAAAATTTGTATGCTTACAATTGCAACAAACAAATATATTCAGTTTGTTGAACCGCTTTATGATACAATTGCTAAATATTTTCCACAGGATTGGGAAATTAATTGTGTCATCTTTACGGATCATGAAGTAGAAACATCGGATAATGTTCGTGTTTGTAATATTGGTCATGAACCTTGGCCGATGCCTACCTTAAAAAGATATAATTATTTTGTAAAGGAAAAGGATTTCATTCTAGAGCACGACTATTGTTTCTATCTGGATGCCGATATGAGAATTGATGCTCCTGTTGGTGAAGAAATTTTGGGGGATTTGGTCGCAACAATTCATCCATATAAGTTTATGGAAACTCCACAACAATTTACCTATGAGCGTAGACCAGAATCTCTAGCATATGTTCCTATGGGGGATGGTGTTAATTATTATGCTGGTGGATTTAATGGTGGTAAGACCGAAACATTCATTAAAATGTCTGAAGTTATTGCCGAGCGTGTAAATAAAGACCTTGAGAATGGGATTGTTGCGGTATGGCACGATGAAAGCCATATGAATCGCTATATGATTGATAATCCACCATCAACTATTTTAACTCCTTCATATTGCTTTGCCGAGGAATTTATTGGGAATCCCAATTATCCTTATGAACCAAAGATTGTTGCTCTTAAGAAAAATCATTCCGCTCTTCGCTCATGAAATTAAAATTAACTGAACTACCAGTTGTTTATATCAATTTGGACGAACAAACTGAACGTAGAACAACCATTGAAAATTCTTTAAATCAATTGGGATTTAAAAATATCATCAGAGTCTCTGGTCACAAGGAACATATTGGTAAGAAGGGTTGTGCATATTCTCACGCGGTTGCACTAGAAGAAGTTGACCCTCCTTTTATTCTTTTAGAAGATGATTGTCTCCCTCTTAACTTCGTTGATGATGTAGAAATTCCTGATGATGCCGATGCCGTTTATCTGGGAGTATCTTCTTGGGGAAGAATGAACTCTCATTCTGGACCTTGTGTTCAGTATGATGAAGTTGAGAATCACCCAGATTTGCTTCGGGTATATAATATGGTAGGTGCCCACGCAATCCTCTATATCAATCCAGACTACATCGATTTGTGTAAGCGTATTGCATATCACGGATATTTGATTGCAGACCATCACGATATTGGATTTGCCGATGTTCAGAAATATTATGATGTCTATGCCTTTGATTCTCCGATGTTCTATCAGACAAGTTCAAACGGAACAAATGATAAATTGAGTAGTTACCAATCTGTTGAGTTTATGACACCAGATGCTAATTTTTGGTTGCCTTTGAGGATTAAGTGATGAAAATAGTGATTTGGGGACATAAACTTCATAGTCATACTCATTCATATATTCACTATGGGTATTGGAGAGCAGCAGAGGCACTTGGTTATGATGTAAGTTGGTATGATGATAATGATAATGTTGATGAAGTAGATTTTTCAAATACTATATTCATAACAGAGCATCAGGTTTGTTTTCGCCTTCCCTTGAGAGAAGACTGTACTTACTTCATTCATAACTTGGATGAACCATTTAAGTTTGAAAGAAGGAAATCTTTCCCTGGTTTAAATATTATTAACTTTGTCCACGATGCAAAGTATTGGCATTATGGAGATGAGTACGTTTGGCCCAGCGTAGAGACAGTTGGTGGTAGTTATTATAATGATGAGACTAAAACTCTAGTAACTAAATGGGCTACTGACTTACTTCCTGATGAAATTGATTCTTGTCCAGTTCAACCATATGATGAAACTCTGAGTGATGTTTATTTCGTTGGTTCAATGCAGGGTGAAAATATCAAGAAATTTTCTAGTGTCATTGAATCTAATGGAAAGAGGTTCGTGAATATTGGTGGATACAGTGGAATGAACTCTATTTACACCGGTAATCCTCCAGATATTAATCAAAATATTGAATATGTAAGAGATTCATATATTTCTTTTGATATTCGTGAAAAACCTTTCTTTGATATGGGTAAATATTATCCTTGCCGTATCTTTAAGAGTATTAGTTATGGTAAGTGGTGTGGAAGTAATATGCCAGAACTTCAAGATGTATTTGGTGATTATGTAACTTTTGACAATAATCTTGATACTCTTTATGATAGAATAGTAGAAGACTATAAAAATTGTTCCGAAGAAAAGATGCGTGAAGCAATGAACTTTATTCGTGACAATCATACTTATATTAATAGACTTAATGATATGCTAACACTTGTATGAAAAGAGCACTTGTAACAGGAGGAGCAGGGTTTATTGGCTCCAATTTAGTTGATGAATTACTCAGGCAAGACTACCAGGTTGTTGTAATTGATAATGAATCTTCTAAGAGTAGAACTGAATATTACTGGAATAAACATACCAGGAACTATAATTTTGATTTAAGTTCTAAAGATAGACTGGAGCAACTTACTGATATTTGTAAGGAAGTTGACTATGTCTTTCATATGGCAGCAGACGTATCAATTCCTTACTGTATTGAGCACCCAGATGATTCTTATACGAACAACGTAAATGGACTTCTGTATGTATTGGAAGCATCTAGAAAGGCAAATGTTGAAAGGTTAGTATTCTCTTCAACCTCTGCCATTTATGGATTAACCGAAAAGGTTTGTATTGAAACTGATAAACCAGACCCCCTGAATCCGTACTCACACTCTAAGTATGCCGGGGAACAGTTGATTAAGATGTATTATGACCTTTATGGGTTTAGAGGCGTATCACTGCGGTATTTCAACGCCTATGGTGAGCGTCAACCATCTACAGGGCAATATGCTCCGGTGATTGGGATATTCCAAACTCAGCATCAGAATGGGCAGGCACTTACTATTGTTGGTGATGGTAATCAAACCAGAGATTTTATTCACGTTTCTGATATTGTGAATGCAAATATTCTTGCCGCAACTACGGACGTTGATACTTATGGTCAAGTTTATAATGTTGGAACCGGCAAAAACTTCTCTATTAAAAAAATTGCCAATATGATTTCTAGTAAGCAAACACATATTCCTCCTAGACCGGGTGAGGCAAGAATGAGTTTGGCAAATAATTCTAAAATTAAATCTGTTTATGGGTGGCAACCAAAGGTCGAACTTTCTGAGTGGATGAAGACGGTATGAGGGTTCTACATTTATCTCATCACTATGGCTGCCTCAAGGACCATCAGTATGTTTGTGAGCAACTAGGAATTGATTTAGAAACCAGGTTTTCTATATGGAATCAAATCATTCCGAGAGATACCTATAATATAACTAAGGATTATGCCAATCAAGTCTGGCAAGATAATTGTGATTACTTCAATTCCTTTGATTACATTATTACATCTGATACGGCACCTCTTTCCAGAATATTCCTCCAGAATCTTGAGAAACTCAAACCAAATCTTGTAGTTTGGGTTTGCAATCGCTTTGATTATAATATGGAAAGCGATAAAGAGTATTATGACTTGTTTAGAGAGGCAACTAAGTGGGACAGAGTTAAGATAATTCCATATACTGAATTTGAAAGAACTTGGGCAACGCAATATAACATTAACATTACTGAAGAGGTTATCCGTCCAATTGGAATTACTACATCAACTCTACTCACCGATGAGAAACCTGATTATATGGTTGGATTTGGCGGAGATTATGAGCAACTTAAAGATGGTGGAGATGTTCTAATCTCCAGATATCACAATGATACTATCTTCCAAGATTCTAAAAAACTGTTTGAATCTTATAACCTCAAGGCAAATCTTTGTAAGTATCGTGGTCGTTCTGAACTAGAGAAATTGAGAAAACTCTATAACTGTTTTTTCATTCTTCCTGAACAATACTCCAAGTTAGTTGCATTTGAATTGATGCACATTGGAATTCCAGTTATTCTTCCTTCTGAAAGTTTTATTTTACATTTATCTCGCATACCAAATTACTGGTTTGGTTCTGGTCTCATTAAAGAAACTGTTGGAACCTGTGAATGGTATAACGAATACTATGATAAATTCGCAGTTTATATTGATGACTTCTCTGAGATACCCGAGGCATATCAGACTATAGTCTCGCATAAAAGTCAAATCTGTGATATAATGAAGGAATGCTCTAATAACCATCAACAAAAAACATTAAACCAGTGGAGGAAAATCTATAATGTCTGATGCAATTGACAAATATAAAAAGTATATGGATGAGGCTCATACGCCTTATTGCACGGATGAACAATTTATTGAATACTTTGGGAGAGTTCCCAAATTCCGTTATGATACACTCCGTTACTGTTGGGATTATTTCTTAGAGAATAATTTCAAACTTGTTGTTGAACTGGGAACTTCTAGAAGTTTTGTTGATGGAAAGCAGGAAGGATGTAATGAAGACAATATTAAATACTGGCAACCAGATAATCCTGATGTATGGGACTGGAGTGCAGGGTGTTTTACTCGTGTAATTAGCGAACTTATTCAGGGAACCGATATTGAATTTATGACGGTTGATTTAGAGTCTCGTCATATCAAACGTAGTAAGGTGATGACCGAAGGATTCGATAATATTGAATACTTTGTAATGTCTTCTGAAGATTTCCTTGAAGGTGGTGATGGTCAGATTGATTTTCTGTATATGGATACCGGAGATATGACTCCAATTGAATATACTTCTCAACTCCATTTACGTGAAGCGGAGATTATTGTAGAAAAGGATTTGATTAGTCCTGGCGGATTGATTCTGATTGATGATGTTCGTAATGCAACGCCAAAACAGATTTCAAAGGAAGAATCTGATTATGGTAAGGCAAAGTATTCAATTCCATATCTTGAAGAGAATGGATTTGAAATTGTTATGGATGAATATCAGGTCGTGATGAAGAAAGTATGATGCTTAAAGTTTTTACCACGGTTACGAATCAACCGTCTTTTGCCGAACTTCAGGCAAAAACATTTCGAGAATATCTACAATGTGATTATGAGTTTCATATTGTAGATGATTCTGTTGGGTATAGTGAAGAGTATGTACAAATCTGTAAGGACTATGGTGCAATCTATCACTTAAAGGAAGAGAAGATTGTTCCTCACGACCCTATGCGCTCTTGTGCTCAGGCAGTTCAATGGACCTATGATAATTTAATTGAGAAGTGTTCTGATGATGTAGTTTTATTCTTGGATTCTGATATGTTCCTTTTCCAGGAATTTAATCCGATTGAATATATGCAAGATAAAACTATTTCTGGATGCCTACAAACGAGAGGGGATGTTAATTATCTTTGGAATGGTATTATCTTCTTGAATATGCCTCATATCTTAAATATGAAAGGTCAATTAAACTTTGGTTGTGGTATGGTAGAGAATCAATTTTGTGATGTTGGTGGATTTACTCATTACTTCATTAAAGAGAATGACATCAACGTTGAAGACCTAAGACCAAAGTTTGAAGGTGAATATAATGGTATTCAATTGGAAAATATGGAAACCTTTATGAATGAAAAGTTCTTTCATTTTCGTGGCGGTGCTCTTTGGGATGGGAAAGTTGATGTATTTGAAAGAAAAATACAAATCTTACAAAATATTTTAAATACACTTTAGTCTTATGGATAAGAATAAATCAGTATATAAACTTAAGGGTCTTCCTCCAATTTATTACTTAAACCTTGATGGGCAACCTGAGAGGAGAGAATATATGGAAAACCAATTTAAAGAATGGGAGATTGAAAACTATACTCGCATTTCTGCCTATGATGGAAGGGAAGATGATTTGAGTGATATCATCAAAGGTAGATATCCCGATGCAATGTCTTCTGGTGAAGTTGGATGCACTACTTCCCATCTAAAGGCAATCAAATATTGGTTGGAGAACTCTGATGCTCCTTGTGCAATCTTTATGGAAGATGATTGTGATTTGGAGGTTGTAAAGCACTGGCCATTTACTTGGAAAGATTTTTATGCCAAGACTCCTTATGACTATGATGTAATTCAATTAGCAATTATTAATCCCGCACAAGTTCATTTACAAATTCATCGCCGCTTTGTGAATGATTTTTCAACTGCTTGCTATATGATTACTCGACATCACGCCAAAAAATTAATGGACCTTCACGTTCGGGGTGATAAGTATAAACTTGATAATGGTGTCAAACCTCGTGCCGTTGCCGATGATTTGATTTATAATTCGGGAAATACTTTTGCAATCCCTCTGTTTCTTTATAAGATTGAATTGGGTTCTAGCATTCACGACATTCACATTGATGTATTCCATAGAAGCAGTTATGAAGGTCTTTGGCAGTTCTGGAGAAATCAGGCAGCAGATGTTGAAGATTGGAATGGTATATTTGATTACAACCCTTACTTTGGAACACTCCCTCCTGGATATGAGGGTAAGTAGAAATACTCAATATTGTTAGCATATTTGAACAAAGGGGGCTTGACGCCCCTTTATTTTTGCTATATAATATGTTACAGTTCTTAATAAAACTACAATGACCGTTACGACCAATGAGCGCGGACAAATGAATATGTTCGCTAAAGAGCCCCAAATGTATATTTCTGAAACTGACGCAGAGCGTTATGCACTTGAGACATATGCAGAGAGGGCAGAACGTCTGAATGGACGCACTGCGATGCTTGGATTCGTTGCTGCTATCATTTCTTATGCTCTTACCGGGCACCTCTTCTTTGGTGTAATCTGATGAATGAAATCATCTTTACTGTAACGAGTATTTCTTTCTTTGTGCTTCTTGCACATTCCGTCAATCAACTTTCTGAAACTTATTAAGGAGAAAAACAATGTTTAACGAAAAGGCTGAGCGTATTAATGGTTGGTTTGCAATGATTGGTATCGTTGCTGCTATGGGTGCCTATGCACTGACCGGACAAATCATTCCTGGTGTATTTTGACTTCTGATATTCTATCAATATTTTGTGGAATGTCAGTTGCATTTCTTGCTCTAAATGTATTGAAACTCGCAAATAATAAGCAATAATACTCAACTCTGCTTCTAAATATGGAAGCAGAGTTTTTTAGTATAATGCCTCGCGGAAGACTGACTAAGGAAGAAATGAAGTATCAGGTTTTGAAGTTAAAGCAGAAACTTCAAAACGAACATATTGGTTATACTTCAGACCCTAAAGCACTTGCTGATAAATATTTGAATGAAGTCCTAGACAAAATACAGGAGTATAGGGAATAGATGGCACTAGTGCATTCGCCAAAAATTGTTACTGACGGATTGGTGCTTGCACTTGATGCTGCTAATAGAAAGTCTTATCCCGGTTCCGGAACCACTTGGACTGATTTGAGTGGTAACGGAAATAATGGAACTCTTGTGAATGGACCGACTTATAATAGTGCTAATAGTGGAAGTATAGTTTTTGCTGGTGATAATGACTATGTAATCGCAACTCGTCCCAGTTCTCTTGTTGCTGGCGGTCCTATAAGTGTTTCTTTGTGGGCAAAGTGGATTACAACTGGAACTACTATATCTACCATTCAGGTATTAGTTGATAATAATCATAGTTCATCTCCTGTTCAAGGATTTGTTTTGCAAGATAGGCCAGACTTATCAAAGAGCATACAATTTGGTTCTAATATAACTTCAAATGGTGCCACATCTACATTTCAAGTTGGGGACGGAACTTGGCATCATATTGTAGGAACAAACGACCAAACAACTACTAAATTGTATATTGATGGAAGTTTAAACGCACAAATATCTCAGGGTGGATTGGGAACCGTTCAACCAAATATATCCGTAGGTTATTGGCAATTTACTCCTGGAAGATATTTAAACGGAAACGTGGCACAAGTTTCCATATATAACAGAGCACTCTCCGCAGCAGAAATTTCACAAAACTTTAATGCCTTTAGAGGGAGGTTTGGAATCTAATGGCAGTATTTTCTGGTCCTGAAGTTGTCAAAAACGGAATAATACTTTCTCTCGATGCCGCGAACCGGAATAGTTATGTAAGTCCAACACCTATCAATCTTTTATCGGCAAATCTTTCTACTTTTACGGATATTAATAGTAGATCTACTAAAACTATAATAGGTCCTAATGAGGTAAGATTTGTTAATAATGGTTCTGGTGCTAATACCGTTAGATTATACGTAAATAATGGAGTTCTTACTAATGGCCATACTTATGGAGTAAGTGTTTATATAAAGGATGTAACAGGAACAATATCTTTTGATTGGTGCGATACTAGTATTACTGGGGGTGTCAGTAGTTTAAATTCTAATGGTAGGTTATATGGCATAGGAACTAGAAGTAGTTATGACAGCATTTATAGATTTGTTGATGTAAATATGCCTACAAGTAGTGCTGTTACATTATATGATGCTCAAGTAGATTCAGTCCCTTATGTGACTGACTATAAAGCACCATCCGGAACATCATCTCCCATATTACCTACTTGGAGGGATTTGAATTCTAATGTAATTAAAAATAATGCAACGGCAAGATTAAATGATGCGACACTCAACTCTAGGGGTGGTGGAGGGTCACTATTTTTTAATGGAACTACAGATTATATACCTCTTACAAGAAATGATTTTAATACGTCTCTTCCAAACTTTACGATATCTGCATTAGTTTATAAAACTGCAAATGGAATTATTTTAGGAAATCATTTTCACGGTTCTACTTGGGAATCGGTATGGTTTTCGACCACAGATTTTATAGTAAATGGTGCAAATAATAATACTACGAATAGGCAGGCAATGTCTTATACCACACCAACCAATTCTTGGATGAATTTAGTTGCAGTAAATAATAGTTCCCAGAATTATATGAAAGTTTTTTTAAATGGTGCCGAACTTGCAACAAGAACAGCAACAGTCATTCCTTGGAGTAGTTCTGTTATTCCAACTATAGGTGCTCAACTTTTTAGTGGTACTAATGCTCCTACGGGACCAATTACTGGAAATATATCACAAGTGCTTGTATATAATAGGGCACTAACGGCAGCAGAAATTGCTCAAAATTATAATCAATTTAAGGGGAGGTTTGCAATCTAATGACTGTTAATTATAATCCTAGAATTGTCACTGACGGAATGATATTATATCTTGATGCGGCAAATCGTAAGAGTTATCCGGGAACAGGAACCACTTGGATTGATTTGAGTGGTAATGGTAATAATGGAACTCTTGTAAATGGACCTGCTTATTCCTCAATTTTTGGGGGGTCTTTTTTGTTAGATGCCACAAATGATGAGATTACTTTGGGTGGAATTAATTGGAATACGTTAGGTTCTACAAGAAATTTTACTTTTATGTTTGGTGCTAAAAAAATTGCATATGGAACTGGTGGAAATAATAGTGGAGATTCTTACCTATTCCAAGGTGCATCTAATGGTTATAATAGTGGTTGGAGAATCGTTGAAGGAAATGTAGGAACTCCTGGAACCAGTTTTACTGGAACACAAAATTATTACCTTGGTTCTCCTTCAATAAGTGTGAATGTTGGAGTCATTGACGATGTTGCAAACAGATTTGCAGTTTGTGCTTTTACGCAAAATGGAACAAGTGCTTCTGCATTTTTAAATGGAAAAACTAATACTGCTACTTTTGGATCTTATGTTTCTGGAACTAATACTGGATTTATGGGTAGGCAAGATAGTGGTGTTGGTAGATTTAATGGATATATATCTTTTGTTTTAGTATATAAAAGAGCACTCACGGCAGCAGAAATTCTACAGAACTATAATGCCACCAGAAGTCGGTTTGGAATCTAAATAATCAGATAAGGAGTAATGTGAAAAATAATGGCAATTATTGCTAGAAATTTGTTTTTTGGTCCAAGACAAAGAATAGTTACGAACGGATTGGTTTTATATTTTGACCCAGAAAATTCTGCATCATATACGCCATCTGTAGGTAGAAATTATCATCCAAACCCGACTGATATTTTTGCCTGGTCTGGGTCAGGTGCAAATGCTGCAACTCTTTCTAGAGATACCATCAGTTCTCCGGTTGGAAATAAACCATTAAGAATGGTCACCTTTGGTAATGATGCTCACATCGTTACTTATAATAGTTCTATCTGGAATATTTCTGATGCTGTAGTTGGGCAAACCTGGACTGTAAGTGTTTGGGCAAAGGCAAACATAGCAACAACAGGACAAATTTTTATTTTTGAATCAACAGATAGCGGTTCTTATCTATCTGCACCGGCAAAAACTATTTCCATAACTACTGATTGGCAAAGATTTGATTATACCGTAACATTTGGAAATACTTCAACAACAAAAATACAAGTTCGTTTGGATGGTGCAGATAGCTTCGTTGGTGCTAGAACGATCTGGTGGGATGGACTTCAAGTAGAACTGAATTCTGCAGTAACTGGATTTTCTACTTCTATTCCAACTAACCCGACATATATCACAGACTTAACTCCAAGTGCAAGAATTGGAACTGTAAATGTGACTGGATTTGTAAGAAACTCTTTTGATTTTGATGGAATTAATGATAAGATAGATTTGGCATCTTTTGGGACAACAATTCAAAATAATTTCAGCGTAGATTTTTGGTGCATTCCAAGAACTACTCATGGAATAGATGCTGAGAGTACTTCTGGTGTTAATGGTGTTTTTGGGCAAAGATATCTTATGGGTGCTGAACTTATTAGTGTTGGTTCGGGGTTTGGAATATCTGCCGGAACAAATGGTATTAGTGTATATGAGCATTCTGGCGATTATCTGCCACCACTATTAGTATATTCATCTACAATACCAAGTACTTCATATTCTCACGTTGTTGTAACTTATACAAATAAGCAACCTAGATTGTATTTAAATGGCGTATTAGTAAGAACTGGATTGCAGAGTCTTAGGCCATTTGTTGCCTTGGGTGGTGCAAGAATTGGATGGGATGCTTATGGCAACTTTAATGGATTGATTGGGATGGTTAAATATTATAATAGAACATTAACTCTTGCAGAAATTCAACAAAACTTTGATGCTCATAAAACGAGGTTTGGAATCTAATGTCACTCATAGCTGGACCATCAAACTGGTGGATTGCACTGCAACCACCAACAGAACTAGGACTACAGAACTTTTTGTTTGATGAATACTTCTATTTCTTCTGGTATGAGTATGCGAATCCGGAAATTGGTTATGGAGTTTCTTTTGATGAAAGAGATTCCTTTCTATTTGGATACTAAATATTTTTTAAATGTAGCATTATAATGGCACTACAAAGAGCAAAGTTATCTGATATACAATTTATTTCTACATCTGCAGGAATAGCATATTCAAATCCGGCAGGAGTGAAGACTTATATTAGAGGTATTATAATTTTTAATGGGAACACTACTGCTGAGAATGTAAAACTTTATAATGTTCCTGATAATAATGGGAGTGTTGGAATTGCAAGTACTAGTAATCAATTTATGGAGACTACTTTGACTACTAAACAGACATTATTTGTTGAAATTCCATACGTTATAACACTTACCGATGTTAATGAAACTATTCAGGCATCTACTACAACGGCATCAAGAGTGACAATTCAAATTCTTGGGGATAAGGAATAATGCCTTTTTATTTTTCTGAAACTAGTGGTGGTAAAATAGATGGGTTTAGAAATCCACCAAGATATGTAGGAGCGGAAAAATTTGTAGTGAGTAATGGATTGTTGGTACATTTGGATGCAGCAAATTCAAATTCATATCCCGGATCTGGAACTACTTGGTTTGATTTGAGTGGTAATGGAAGAAATGCAACTATAAATGGAAGTCCAACATTTACGAATGGTTATTTTGATATAACATCAGATTCGACTTACATCTCACTATCAAACAGTGGTTTAGTTCCAAGAACAAATGATTTTACATATTCCTGTTGGATAAACTTTGATGCTTTTGACAGTTTTGATACAATATTTGAGAATGGTTCTTGGACTGATTCGCTTTTACTTAGATATGAAAATAATTCTACAATTACTGTTTATTCAGAAAGTGGTTTGAGAGGAACTTTCAATTGGGTTGCAAATACTGGAGTTTGGTATAATATTGTTTTAAAAAGAGAAAGTAATATTGTCAGTCTTATCGTTAATAATATACCTATAGGAGCATCATTTACTATGAGTTTGGATATTGATCTAATTAATACTCAATTATGGTTAATGAGGTCACAACACTCACCAGCACAGTTTTTAAATGGCAAAATATCATCATTTTTAGTCTATAACAGAGCATTACAACCATATGAAATTGAACAAAATTACATTGTGACTAGAGGGATTCTCTTATAATATAAGTAAGAATTGGATAAATATAACTTAATTTTCTCACTCCACCCCTTGACAGGGATTCCTAATGGTGCTATGATAAATAAGTTAGGAAATGAAAACAAAACTTTACGTTTCCTCACACTTCTCTAACCGGGATCACGAGAAGTAAAGCATCCCTCATACCCACGATGGAGGGTGTCGTGGGAATATCTGTAACTGTTCAGTTCCCCCTGAATTCATACTTACCCTTTTAACAAATGACTGCTACAATCGCTTCACGTTCAACTACTAACCCCTGGCAACAATTCTGCGAGTGGGTTACTTCTACAAACAACCGTCTTTATGTTGGTTGGTTTGGTGTTCTTATGATTCCTTGCCTTCTTGCGGCAACCACTTGCTTCATTATCGCCTTCGTTGGTGCTCCCCCTGTGGACATTGACGGCATCCGCGAACCCGTTGCTGGTTCTCTAATGTACGGAAACAACATCATCTCTGGTGCCGTTGTTCCTTCTTCTAATGCAATCGGACTTCACTTCTATCCTATCTGGGAAGCAGCGAGTCTTGATGAATGGCTCTATAATGGTGGACCTTTCCAACTCGTTGTATTTCACTTCCTCATCGGCATTTATGCTTATATGGGTCGTGAATGGGAACTCTCCTATCGTTTAGGTATGCGTCCTTGGATCTGCGTTGCTTACTCAGCACCTGTTGCTGCTGCGAGTGCCGTGTTCCTGGTCTATCCTTTCGGTCAAGGTTCTTTCTCTGACGCTATGCCCCTGGGCATTTCTGGTACTTTTAACTATATGCTTGTATTCCAGGCAGAACATAACATTCTGATGCACCCCTTCCATATGCTTGGAGTTGCTGGTGTCTTCGGTGGTTCACTGTTCTCTGCAATGCACGGTTCTCTGGTTACTTCCTCGCTGGTTCGTGAAACCACTGAGAATGAGTCGCAGAACTACGGTTATAAGTTCGGACAAGAAGAAGAGACATACAACATCGTTGCTGCTCACGGTTATTTCGGACGCCTTATTTTCCAATATGCTTCCTTTAATAACTCCCGTTCGCTGCACTTCTTCCTAGCGACCTGGCCCGTTGTGGGCATCTGGTTCACCGCTCTTGGTGTTTCCACGATGGCTTTTAACCTTAACGGTTTTAATTTCAACCAGTCTATCGTTGATGGACAAGGTAAAGTTATTAACACCTGGGCTGATGTACTTAACCGTGCTGGTCTTGGGATGGAAGTGATGCACGAGAGAAATGCACATAATTTTCCTTTGGACCTGGCTGCTGCCGAAGCAACTCCCGTTGCTCTGACTGCACCTTCTATCGGTTGATTTATTAGGAAAAACCTAGTATAATGAGAGGGGAATAAACACCCCTCTTTTTTTATGTCTGATATTGATGCTGCTTGGTTGGCGGGAATACTTGAAGGTGAAGGACACTTTGGTTACAATAAAAGAAAATATACACTCAAATCTACGGGTGAAGTAAAATTTTATTACGACCCATATGTTCATCTCCAAATGACTGATAAGGATGTTGTTTATAAAGTAGCATCTTTATTTCAATCAAAAAGCGTTAGAACTTATCAGGATAAAAGAGGAAATCGTAAGATACTTTATAGAGTTGGATGTAATGGTAAAATACGACTACCTTCTCTGCTAAAATCTATCTTTCCTCATATGGGTGAAAGAAGAAAAACAAAAATTACAATTCTACTATTTTTAATTATGAACAAACAAGACTTTGTGACTCATATGTCCGAAAACGGAATGACTAGTGATAGTGCTACTAAAATGTATGACCTCCTGAATGAAAGGTTTGATGGCGACTGGAAACAAGCAACAGAACACTTGAAGGACCTTCACTCATATTTGGAAAAACACGAAACCAATGTCTCATAATAATCAACACCACCCTATGGAAGATTGGGTAATCTGGGCAGGAGTAGGTATAATGGGATTTACCGTGATTGTGTTTGTCGTCTTCACTCTTTCTGTAATGTATTGGGGATGAGTAGAAACACTCATTGACTTTTGTGTTAAGAAGTGTTAACATAAATATGAGAAATACAATGGAGGCTATGACTTCTTCAACACTCACGCAACAATCAATTCAACAAAGGGGGTGGTTCGATGTCCTGGATGACTGGCTTAAACGAGATCGCTTTGTCTTTGTGGGTTGGTCTGGATTACTTCTTTTTCCCACTGCTTATCTGGCCCTTGGTGGCTGGCTTACTGGGACAACGTTTGTTACAAGCTGGTACACCCACGGGTTGGCGTCTTCTTACCTTGAGGGCGCTAATTTCCTCACGGCAGCTGTGTCAACGCCTGCTGATGCTATGGGTCATTCTCTTCTTCTACTTTGGGGTCCTGAGTCTCAAGGGGATATCGTCAGGTGGTTCCAACTTGGGGGACTCTGGCCTTTTGTGGCACTCCACGGGGCTTTCGCTCTGATTGGATTTATGCTTCGCCAGTTTGAGATTGCTCGTCTTGTGGGCATCAGACCCTATAACGCAATCGCATTCTCTGGTCCTATTGCCGTATTCGTTTCTGTGTTCCTGATGTATCCTCTGGGGCAATCCAGTTGGTTCTTCGCACCATCCTTTGGTGTGGCAGCAATCTTCAGGTTCCTTCTGTTTCTTCAGGGTTTCCACAACTGGACTCTCAACCCCTTCCATATGATGGGAGTTGCTGGTATACTGGGTGGAGCACTGCTCTGTGCCATTCACGGAGCAACCGTAGAAAACACACTATTTGAAGACAGTGAACAGGCAAACACTTTCAAGGCATTTGAACCGACTCAAGAGGAAGAGACTTATTCAATGGTTACTGCGAACCGTTTTTGGTCGCAGATATTCGGCATTGCTTTTAGTAACAAGCGTTGGCTTCATTTCTTTATGCTCTTCGTCCCAGTTATGGGCCTCTGGACTTCTTCCATTGGTATTATTGGCTTGGCTCTTAACCTTCGTGCTTACGATTTTGTAAGTCAGGAGATTAGAGCGGCAGAAGATCCGGAGTTTGAAACGTTCTACACAAAAAACATCCTCCTTAATGAGGGACTTAGAGCGTGGATGGCACCTGTTGATCAACCTGGAGAACGATTCGTTTTTCCTGAGGAAGTTTTACCACGAGGAAATGCACTCTAAAATAAATACAAGGAGTTCTCTGAACTCCTTTTTTTATGCTCCTCATCCTCCTGTTCTTCCAACTCTTCGGAGTATTCCTTTTTATAATGTCCGTAGCACAAGAACTCTAATACATAGAATGGTTTATTTAAAAATATGAAAAACCTATCACTTTCCGAAGACCAAATCAAACTTCTTGCAGATGCTCTTTGGATGCGTCAAAGATGTTTTATCGCAGGAGATAAAAGATTCAAAGAATATGGGACAATGTTAGATGCACTTCTTGAAGATATGGAATATACCCCCAAAAGATTCTGATTATGATTAAAATTTTTGCACACTGGTTATCAAATCACACATATATTATGATTGTGATTAGTGGATTTGTTACGGCACCATTCGCATATTTTGCAATAGACAGTTTGGAACATCCAGAAAAATATAATCACAAATGATCTCTTCAACAACTCCAGATAAACTCGCAGAAATTATTAGACTTACTTGGCCTAATCTTTATAGGTACACAAAAGACCGTAAGGATTTTCCAACAAACACTTCCACCACGAACAAAAAAGTGGTATAATTACTCATAGTCACTACAACTTTTATGACTTTTAATGTTACTCTCCGTTCCGCCGATGGAACCGAACAAACTATTCAATGCCCCGCAGACCAGTATATTCTAGAAGCAGCAGATGAGGCAGGTATTGACCTTCCTTATTCTTGCCGTGCTGGTGCCTGCTCTACCTGTGCCGGTAAACTTGTCAGCGGTACTGTAGATAATAGTGAGCAATCTTTTCTTGATGATGAACAAATGGAAGATGGGTGGGTGCTCACTTGCGTGGCATATCCAACTAGCGACTGTGTTATTTTGACCGAACAAGAAGAAAATCTTTGACCCTAATACTAAATAATTAACAATATTGAGGGTTACTAAATTATGGAAGAACAATTACAACTTGAAGAGCAGCAAAAAACAAATCAACAATCACAGGATCAAATTCCTTATGATCCTAATGCTGCACTAAAAAATCCTGATGGTTATACTTCGGTTCCTGATGTTCTTCAAGAAACACCAGTAGAAGAAGTTTCTCCTAATTTAGTTGATGCTGTTGAAGTATCTAATCCACAAGTAGAAGATTTTAGAAATCTTGAGACACTTGGTTCTTCTGGGGGGTTTATTATCGATGGTGCAAACCTTAAAGATATCCCCCCAGAATCATTAATACAATTACAAATTTCTCCTCTTCAAAATGATTCTCTGGATTCTTTATTTGATATTGACGGGAGGATTATCGATAATGGCGATAATACTTCTGGTCCTGGCAATGAAGACCAAGTGGTAGACCCCCCCGTCCCACCAGTTGATCCTCCTGTGGACCCCCCCGTCCCACCAGTTGATCCAGAAGATCCTGAGGAACCAGAAGATCCTGAGGAACCAGAAGATCCTGAGGAACCAGAAGATCCTGAGGAACCAGAAGACCCTGAAGATCCTGAGGAACCAGAAGACCCTGAAGATCCTGAGGAACCAGAAGATCCTGAAGATCCTGAAGAACCAGAGGAACCAGATTCAAAAAATGAGAATAATGGATTTGGTAATGGAGACCAAGATGCCCCAGGCAATTCATTAGACAACAACAATGCCGAAAATGACCAAACTCCAGGAGAGCAAGGTAACTCTCATCAAAATGATAATGGTAATGGAGGAGGTGGAGGAAGACCTGAAACCCAACAAAATAATGGATTCGGAAACGGAGATGACGATGCTCCAGGTAATTCAGGACCTAACAACAACGCTGAAAATGCTGAAACTCCTAATCCAAATATTGGAGACTTGATTGATAGGTTTGTTGAAGAAAATCCGGGAACAGAATGGCACGATGATTCTCATAATCAATATGATGATTATGCACCAGAAGACAGTGGTGATGTGAATATTGCAGATATTCCTGAACTCCCTATTCATTTTGATACTCCTGAGTATACCGATGACTATGGGGCAGTTGACTTTTTCTGAATAGTTTGATAAGATGAGGAGAGAAATCTCCTCATTTTTTATGTCTAAAATTACCAAGAAGAAGTTTGATGATTATGGGAATGACTTTCGTGCCGGCAGGAAAAATATTGATGACCTTTACAAGCAATTCATTCAAGACATTACTTCCGCATCACGAGAAGAATCAAAGTTTCAATATGTGATGAAAGATGTGTTTGAGGTGATGCGTACTCTTGGTTGGACCGGTGAGGATACTTTTGAGGTGAATGTTGGAGGTTGTGCCGCCACTGGAACCGCAACTCATCCTGATGCAAATCCAAAGTGGGCAAAACCATTTGGAACAGTTACTTATCAAAAAGATGCCTTTATCGTGATTAAAAATGCAAACAAGAATCCAGTCGTTCCCTCACAAGCTCCACAACTTCCAGAGGGTCAGGGAAAACCTGTTGTGGTTGATTGATGGTGATAAGGATATAACTCCTTATGATGAGTGGCATTACATTTATATTACTCTTAAAGAACTAGTAGAGATTATAAGAACAAAGAATAAATAATCATAAGTTGCAAATACTTATGGTTCCTCTACACTCGTTTAAGGACTATCTGTTCAATCTTCAGACAACAAGTAAGGCAGATGCAAAACGAATGTGGAGGAAAAATATAAAAGAGCAATGGGATCATAAGTGTGCCTACTGTGAGTCCGAGGAAAATATCACACTGGACCACATCATTCCACAATGTAAAGGTGGACTTGATGTTAAAACAAATGTAGTTGCTTGCTGTCATTCTTGTAACCAATCCAAGGGGCACGAGCACTGGAAACTATGGTATGTCCAACAAGATTTTTATAATGAAAAAAAATTTGATAAAATAGAAGATTGGATGAAACCCGAAGCACCATCAAATCTTTATTCTTATGGTCGAAGAAAAAATGATGGTAAATCTTGAATTATAAATAAAGAAAAAGATCAAAAAAGCAATATATATTGCTATTTTTTGGTATATACCAAATGTATTAGATGGCAGATCCAAAAATTTATATAAGGCGCTCAGCAGCGCCTGGTAAAGTTCCAACAGATAGTCAACTATCTCTTGGTGAATTGGCTGTTAATACTAGAGATGGGCGTTTATATTTAAAAAGGGATCAGACTGCGGTAGGATTAGGTTCTACTGTAATTGCGGTTAATCCTTGGGAAGTTGGTGTCGGAACGAATTCATATAATACTTTTTTTACGTCTGGTGATGTTGGCATAGGAACCACAACTCCAACACAAAAGTTAGATGTTAATGGAAGTTTGAGACTTCGTGGTGGTCTATATGATTTTAATAATTCTGTAGGAACCACAACATCAGTTCTTGTTTCTACCGGAGCCGGTGTAACTTGGACCCCTATTGAAGTTGCATCTTTACAGGGTGTTCAGGGACTTCAGGGATTAAGTAATCAAGGAGTTCAAGGACTTCAGGGTCTTCAAGGACTTCAAGGTCTTCAAGGACTTCAGGGTTTAAGTAATCAAGGAGTTCAAGGACTTCAAGGTCTTCAAGGTACTCAAGGAACACAGGGATTACAAGGTCTTCAAGGACTTCAAGGTTTAAGTAATCAGGGTGTTCAGGGACTTCAAGGTCTTCAGGGTAGGCAAGGAACTCAAGGTCTTCAAGGCACTCAAGGTACTCAAGGACTGCAGGGTCTTCAAGGAACACAAGGTCTTCAGGGGGTTCAAGGTCTTCAAGGACTTCAGGGTTTAAGTAATCAAGGAGTTCAAGGTCTTCAAGGAACACAAGGTCTTCAGGGTCTTCAGGGGAGACAAGGTGCTCAAGGTCTGCAGGGTCTTCAGGGTTTAAGTAATCAAGGAGTTCAAGGTCTTCAGGGACTTCAAGGAACACAAGGTCTTCAGGGACTTCAAGGAACACAAGGTCTTCAGGGACTTCAAGGACTTCAAGGACTTCAAGGTCTTCAAGGGGTTCAGGGTCTTCAGGGACTTCGTGGTTCTGTTGGACCAACCGCATCTATTCCAGATCAATCCGTAGTTTTAAATGACTTATCCCCATCATTTAATGGAATATCAACTCAATTTACACTTACAACTGGAACCCCTTCCACGAACTTTATAAATAGTGAAGTAGATGGCGCAGCAAGACTGCTTATCTCCGTTGGTGGAGTTGTTCAACAACCAGACCCAACACAAAACTATGGATTTCATATTAGTGGTGGAACCAATAGAATAACTGATCCAATAAAAATCAATTTTGTAGAGGCACCAAGAGCAGGAATGGCATTTTTTGGAGTAGCGATAAAATCAACAAATTCTCCCACTGATAGTTCTTATGCATACGCTGGAGAACCAATTACTTATGCAATTATATTTGGAGTGTAATTAATAATGGCAAAAAGAAAAGAAGAGCAATGGGTTTTTAATGCCAGTGCTAAGACTGTAAAAATTCCAGGTCACGTTGAGATTCACGATCTATTACTGATTAATAATGCAACTAGAGGAGTTGTCATTGCAAATCAGTTTGAATCTGGTAAGAAATTTACAAAAACTCATTCTCATCCTCCTTTAGGTACTGATCCAGATTTTCCATATTCGCCAGATGGTGTCTGTACTTTTACATTAGAGTATGATACTACTGCAATGAGTAATGATGATGAATTGTCAATTTATATTGAAGATGAAAGACACGGACTGACTGTAAGACCTTATCCTTTTGGAACTGATGCAATTGAAAGAATTCGTGTAGCAAATCCCCTTTCTTTGATTGACGCCGACTTTGAGTATGGACTGCAGGATACCAAATGGCAAAGTTTAGGTCTTAATAGAAATATTCCCTCATTCTTTGAACTTCCCAGCTTACCATTGACAGTAACCGACATTACATCTGATGGGGCTGCCGGGTTTTCAAATATTACAATAACAGTTACTTCTGGAGAAGCTATTCCAATTGATACTCCCGTTTCTGTTTCTGGAACATCTAATGAATTGGCAGAAGGATTATTCATAGTTACAACATCTAATAATACAACATCATTTTCATACAAGGCAAAAGGATTTATTGCTGCGGGAAGTATCTTTACCACGTATAATTCTGTTAAAAAGGGTGGAATTTTTGGATCAACTTCTTTGGCAGTTGCGGGAGTATCTACTGTAGCAACTGGAACCACAACATTTGTAACAGTAGACTTTCAAGATAATCACGGATTTGTTCCAGGATCTCCGATTGCAGTTTTAGATTCAACTGCAGGGTTACAAGCACACGAAGGAAGTTTTTTCGTAAATAGAGTTCCTTTCGGGACAAGAATTGTATATGATGCAGGAGCAAACGTCGGAGTAATTCAGGCTGGAAACTTGACAGTCTATGGAAAAAATGATGCTAACTTTGTCCATAGACCATTTGATGGTGGAGTAAAAATTAGTAACTTCTATCCTATTCACGGGTTAGAGGCAAAGAGACAAACTAAAAGATATTTTAGATACCAATCAGGAAAGGGATTTTTCTATTCAACAGGTGCTCTACTTGCCCCCAACTATGACATTGAAACATTAACTTATAGTAATCCCTATATCTCAATTGAAACTGCAGAAGACCACGGGCTTCAAGTTGGAGCTACCATTAAAATAAGTGGGGTAGTAAGTGCCAATTATAATGGAACTTATGTTGTAGAAGATATTACTTCCAACAGAATTTTTAGAGTGCTTGCTACTAGTGCTCCAACAGTTAGTCCGGCATTACAGGGTGATAGTGCTAAAATTGGTATAACGAAGTGGACAGGTTGCGCGATAAGAGCGGGAATGTTCGATGACTCAAACGGAATGTTTTGGGAATTTGATGGAAAAGATTTATATGTTGTTAGGCGTTCTTCAACACAACAAATTTCTGGAGTAGTGGATGTTAGTAATGGAGCACGTATTGTTACGGGAACTAATACATTCTTTACTGACCAAGTGAGTGTTGGTGAAAAAGTAGTTATTAAGGGGCAGACATACTTAATTACTTCAATTGCAAGTAATACTTCACTTACAATTTCTCCCGAATACCGTGGTGTAAATAGCACAGGAAATAAGATTACAAAGGTTATCGATTTAAAAGTACCTCAAAGTAAATTTAACTATGATAAAATTGATGGAGAAGGTCCATCAGGTTTTAATCTTGATATTACCAAGATGCAGATGTATGCGATGCAGTACTCTTGGTATGGTGCTGGATTCATCGACTTTATGATTCGTGGTCCTGTTGGTGAGTTTATTACGGTCCATAGATTTACAAATAATAACGTAAATACTGAGGCATATATGAGGTCAGGAAACCTCCCGACAAGATATGAGGTTTCTAACTATACTTCATTGGGCAAATTAAATGTTGCAACTGGAATAGGAACCACATCACTTGCTCTGGTTAATGCCGATTCATTTCCAGTACCTGAAACTGGTAAATTAAATTATGTCCTAGTCAATTCTACAACCAATGGATATACTTATGATGAAATTATGTCTTATACTGGAAAGAATGGAAATACTCTAACCGGTATTACCACAACTGCCGCATTTAACTTATTTCTTTCTGGTCGAAGTAGAACTTTTACTGGAGTCTCTTCTTCACAAAACCACCCAGCTGGTTCTAGTGTAATTCTAATGAACACTACTTGCTCTCCATCCATCTCACACTGGGGTGCAGCAGTTGTTATGGATGGTGGGTTTGATGATGATACTGGATTTGTATTCAGTCTTGCCAGAGCTAACGTGACTATTCCGGCAAACACGACAAGAACGGTCTTGCTTTTCCGCCCATCACCATCAGTTTCAAATACAATTCCAGGATTCCTTGGTGAGAGAGAAGTTCTAAATCGTTCTCAAACTAAGTTCCAAAGTCTTGCTATTAACAACACTTCTGGAAGAAACGTTGAACTTGCTGGAATTTTAAATCCAAGTAATGTTACTGGTGGTGAAGGATTTTGGATTGGTGCAAATAGAACAACTGTTGGTTCCACAAACGTATTCCAACCTTCGTTCTCACAATATAATACTTCATTTACAACAATTCCTACTGATGGTGAAATTCTTTTCAGATTCCTATCTCTATCAGGAAACGCCGAATATGACTTGACTAACATTAAAGAAGTTCAAAATTCCGTTATTGGTGGGAATAATACTTTCCCAGATGGTCCAGAAGTTTTAGCGATTGTTGTTGCAAACCAAAATAACCAGGCAGCAACATTCGACATCACCCTAAAGTGGAGAGAGGCTCAGGCATAAGATGGCAGAATTATCCAGAGTTCAAATTCTAAAAAATCCAGAAATTATTGGAGTCGGAACAACCGGTTCAAAAATAAGATTACAGGATGGTAATGAAACTGGTTATGTAGATATAAAATCTCCAAACACAGTTGGAACTGGATATACTGTCACTCTTCCACCAACTCTTGGAGTTTCTGGAAAGGTTTTACAACTAATTGATGATAGTGGAAATACTGACTGGGGAACTTCTATTTCTGGTGTTGGCATTAACACTGAAGGTGGAGTTGTAGGTACTGGAGCAACAATCTTAGATTTTCGTGGTAGTGGAATTTCTACAACAACTGTAAGTGCCGGTATTGCCACAATCTATATTGAAGGTGGTACGATTCAGGGGACACAAGGTACTCAGGGTCTTTCTAACCAAGGTACTCAAGGATTACAGGGTCTTCAAGGACTTCAGGGTCTTCAAGGACTTCAGGGTTTAAGTAATCAGGGAGTTCAGGGAACACAGGGATTACAAGGTCTTCAAGGTACTCAAGGAACACAGGGATTACAAGGTCTTCAAGGTACTCAAGGAACTCAAGGATTACAGGGTCTTCAGGGAACTCAAGGAACACAGGGATTACAAGGTCTTCAAGGAACTCAAGGAACTCAAGGACTGCAGGGAACTCAAGGTACTCAAGGTCTTCAGGGTCTTCAAGGTGATCAAGGAACTCAAGGATTACAGGGTCTTCAGGGTCTTCAAGGAAGACAAGGAACCCAAGGACTTCAGGGTACTCAAGGATTAACTGGTCCAGTAGCTGGATCTGCAAATCAAGTTGTTTATAAAGATGGATCTAATAATCCTACTGGATCTCCTAATTTAACTTTTGATGGAACTTTATTAAGCACTACCGAACTTTTTGTTGTTGGGAATGTTTCCATAGGCGGGACATTAACCTATGAAGATGTTACTAATATAGATGCAATCGGTCTTGTCACTTCAAGAACTGGTGTTAGAATTACTAGTGGTGGATTAGTTGTTACTTCTGGAATTTCTACATTTGGTAGTGATATAGAATTAGAAGCTGGAATTGTTGATATTGATGGTAGTGTTGGTATTGCTGGATCTATTCTAGTTTCTACTGGTGCTGGAGTTATATGGACTGAACCTTATGCTGCTGGGTTGCAGGGTCTTCAAGGTACTCAAGGTACTCAAGGAACTCAAGGTCTTCAGGGTCTTCAGGGTCTTCAAGGAAGACAAGGAACTCAGGGGCTTCAAGGTACTCAAGGAACTCAAGGTCTTCAGGGTGATCAAGGAACTCAAGGTCTTCAGGGTGATCAAGGAACTCAAGGTCTTCAGGGTGATCAAGGAACTCAAGGTCTTCAAGGGAGACAAGGTGCTCAAGGATTACAGGGTCTTCAGGGATTGCAAGGAAGGCAAGGTACTCAAGGAACTCAAGGTCTTCAAGGATTGCAAGGTGATCAGGGAACCCAAGGTCTTCAAGGTGATCAAGGTACTCAGGGAACTCAAGGACTGCAGGGTCTTCAGGGAACTCAAGGAACTCAAGGACTGCAGGGTCTTCAAGGTACTCAGGGAACTCAAGGATTACAGGGTCTTCAAGGTACTCAGGGAACTCAAGGATTACAGGGTCTTCAAGGTGATCAGGGAACTCAAGGTCTTCAAGGTGATCAAGGTACTCAGGGAACTCAAGGACTGCAGGGTCTTCAGGGTCTCCAGGGTCTCCAGGGTCTTCAAGGTACTCAAGGTACTCAGGGAACTCAAGGATTACAAGGTCTTCAGGGTCTTCAAGGTACTCAGGGAACTCAAGGATTACAAGGTCTTCAGGGTCTTCAAGGTACTCAGGGAACTCAAGGATTACAAGGTCTTCAGGGTCTTCAAGGTACTCAGGGAACTCAAGGATTACAGGGTCTCCAGGGTCTTCAGGGAACTCAAGGTACTCAAGGATTGCAGGGTCTTCAAGGTACTCAGGGAACTCAAGGATTACAGGGTCTTCAGGGTCTTCAAGGTCTCCAAGGTCTCACAGGACCAGTTGCAGGTACTGACGGTCAGGTAATCTATAATAACGGTGGAGTTGCCGGTGGCGCATCAGGTCTTAACTACGATGATATAAATGTAAGAGTTGGTATTGGAACCAGTTCTCCACAATTCCTTGCCGATGTTGCAGGAGACCTTCGTATCACCAGTTCCAATAGAATGAGATTTGGTGGAACTGATGGAACCACGAACTTCTACATTCAGTACAACTCCTCAACCAATAGTTTAGATTTCGTATCGGGTTGATAATATGGGAATAGTTGGAAGATTAGACCAATATGGTTCGATGCTTGCTGGAGAGTTTGATGAAACCACGGCAAATGGTCCAAGCATCACTGGATTTTCAACATATTATGCATCAGAGTTTAGTGAAAATGTTGGAATAAGTACAACACTAATAGCAAATGTCTTTCCACCTTATGACCTTGTTAATGATGACTTTGGAGGAACTCTATTTGGTGCAGGGCAGGGAAGATATATGAGACAAAACACAGATAAGAGTGTGGTTGTTTATAATGAGATTGATGAAGTTACTCCTATAATATAATGAATAAATATAAAAAAGGTATTAACTAATAATGGCAAGGCAGGTATTACTTGAAACCGGATATACATTTACTCCTTCTACAAAGACTGTCATAATTCCTCGTGCAGTTCCAAGAGAGAGATTAATACTTATTACAAATGTAACAACAAATCAAGTAATCTATAATTTTTCTGATGCTAATCTAAAGGCAACTACTTATACAATTGATGGAAATGCCGACACCACAACAGTAGTTCTGAGTTATGATACTACTGGAATGTCTTCAACAAATAAACTCCAGTTTGTTGTAGACGACCACGAACAATATATAACTCCATCTGAAACTCTAATGGACCCTGTGGGTAAGATGAGAGTTTCTACTCCACAGGCACTGATTGATACTGACTTTGAGTATGGTACTCAACCAACCAAATGGGAAACCACTACATTACTGAATAATCGCCCAAGTGCTTTTTATGATGCAACGGCACCACTTGTGATTACTAACGTTACTGGAAATGGAACACGAACGGTCACTGTAACTTCAACTGCAAACCCAGGTGTTGGTGTTCCAATTTTTGTACAAGATACTGAAGACCCAATTGCAAACGGATGGCAACTTACCGAAACAAGTAGTGGCACCAGTTTTACCTACGTTGCAAGAGCAAACGTTTTTAATGGACAAATTTTCGACTCCTCCAAGACTTATGTTTTTGCTGGAAGTTTCTTTACTGGTGCTCCAATTACGGTAAGTTCTACTGCTGGTGCGGCATTTACATTCGTATCAACCACGGTCACTGCCACAACCACTGGTCCCCACGGTCTTTCTGTTGGTGATGGTATTTTTGTAAGAAACACAACGGCAACAACCAACCCACCAAACGGGGCATTTTTTGTTGCAACCACTCCATCATCAAACACATTTACTTTTATTGTTGACCTTGCACCAACAGGAACTATCACGGCAACTGGTGGAACTCAGAACTTATATACAAGACCTTACACCTCATCTA
>Ga0315904_10001548_pt1 | contig 36745 bp, 15 predicted proteins | sample LakEriMetagenome_6_FD_203529 | JGI IMG/M metagenome (GOLD analysis project Ga0315904, IMG submission 203529) | Freshwater fungal communities from buoy surface, Lake Erie, Ohio, United States - Buoy 12 MA120 | ecosystem: Environmental > Aquatic > Freshwater > Lake | place: USA: Lake Erie, Ohio...
ACATTATATCGAATGGAACTCAAGCCAATGGTCTTGGTAAATTTAAGTTACAATATACCTTACTCAATGGATCTACTTCAACTACAACAGCGATTGGAAAATCTTCTGGGGCTTCTTTGCCTGAGCTGTTAGACGACATTAAATTCTCAGCACCAAAAGCGTTTATTGCACAGAATCGAGCTGTAACAAAAAACGATTACATAGCACTCATCAATAAGAAGTATCCATACTTCGATGCAGTAACAGTATGGGGTGGTGAAGAAGAAGATCCGCCAGTATATGGAAAGGTTTTTATTTCTGCCAAACCCAAACTGGCATTCGATTTGACGGAAGAAGAAAAGAACTATGTGGTTGAAACTGTAATCAAACCAGTTAGTGTTCTGACGGTTACTCCTGAATTTATTGATCCCGACTATAACTATATAAATTTCGCCGCGACTGTCAAATACAATCCAGACGAAACTAATAAAACACCTCAACAAATAAAAAGTACTGTTAGACGAGCAATTGCGAATTACGCCGAGGCAAACTTCAATTCATTCAATACATATTTTCAGAAATCTAAATTGCTAAGAGCAATTGACGATTGCGATCCTTCAATACAATCCAGTGACGTTGATGTTGTTTTGCAGAAAAAATTCCAACCTTCTCTTGGCATATTCGAAAACTATACATTCAACTTCGGAACTTCTTTGATTAAAGGTTCTGGAGCTGGAGCTGGTAAGTTATACTCCTCTCCATATTTTGAGTTGGAAGATAGTTTTGGCATCACCAGACAGTGTTTCATAGAAGAAAGCCCAAAATCGTTTACGGGAATTGATGAGATTCTAGTTACTAGAACTGGAAGCGGATATACTCGTACTCCTACAATCACAATTCAAGGTGATGGTACAGGAGCCAATGCATATCCCGTAATTGTTAATGGTAGAATTCAATCGGTGATTATAACTGATAAAGGAATCGACTATACGACCGCGACGGCTACATTAAGCGGAGGTGGTACGAGAAAGGTTGGTCTATTGCGTCCAATAATCCAAGGGAATTATGGAACTCTTCGTATATTCTACTACAACTCATCAGGAAATAAAATCATATTGGTTGAGAATGCCGGAACAATAGAGTATTCGACTGGTATTGTTAAATTGAACAGTTTCGCTCCATCTGCAATAGGAGCTGGGTTGGAAGAAATTAGTATTTTCGTGAAACCTTCTACATCAAACTTCTCGTCGAATAAAAATAGATTAATTACATACGATTCAGCCTTGCTTACTACACTATCAATCGATCTAATAACAGTTGGTAATTGATAATGGCATTTGCTGATAACTCAATACTTCCTCTAATAGAATCTCAGATTCCGGACTTCATCGTACGCGATCATCCGAAATTTGTTGCTTTCATTAGAGCATATTATGAGTGGTTGGAAAATTCAAGAAAAGGTTCTGTTCTTTATGATACCAAGAACCTTCTTGCATATAAAGACATAAACAGAACAACTGACGAATTTCTAGAATATTTTCGAAAAGACTTCCTACCAAACTTTCCTTCTGAAATTGCATTAGATGAAAGAAAACTCATCAAGACTGCAAGAGAATTCTATTCCAAGAAAGGAAGCACAGAATCAATTAAGTTTCTTTTCAGAGTTCTTTATGATAAAGAAATCGAGATTTTCTATCCAAAAGAACAAGTCCTTAGAGCATCAGACGGCAGATGGAATTTACCCAGATCAATAAAAGTAGTTTTATCTGCAGAAAACGATACTCTCGATTTAAATTTATTGGAAAAAAACGTTGGTATTGGATCAGTATCGAAAGCCAGATGTAGAATTGAAGCAGTTAAAAAATTCGTTGATAGTGAGTTGGATAGAGAAATTGTTGAGATCTATATCTCCAATTTAACCAAACAATTCTCTGCAGGCGAAAATATAAGAATAACATATTACGATGAACTGGGGATCAAAAAAGTTTTTTCCGAAAAGATCATTGGTGTTATTTCATCAATAAAAGTTGATCCTAAGAATAGAGGATTGAAGTATAGAGGAACGGAAAGAGACGAGAGCGGAATAATAACATATCCAGGAGATCCTGTTGCTATAACTGGAGGATTAAATGTAGGAGGAATTGAAGCTCTTGCACATGTTGGAGATATATCTAAAGGAGGCATTTCTCAGGTATCCGTGATTAAAGGAGGATACGGATTTAGAGATTATCCTAATACTGTGACTTCTATTATAAACGCCGAGGGAGATACTGGAACTGGCGCAAACGTAATAGTTCAAACACTAGACGTCGCAAATCAAATTTTCGTATTTGTAAACACTGATTCTATAATAAATTTAGCCAATGTTCTATTGAGTTCCACTTATGCATTCGCCAATTCATTAACTGCAAATGCTAATAGTACATTGGCGAATGCATTTTCATATGCAAACCTTTCATTCGCTCCATTGAAAACTATGAATGTGGTCAACGGTGGATCTGGATATATTGCTGAACCGACTATTGAGCTTGATGTTTTATACACCACAAACAACAATAATTCACAAAGCATTAGGTCTCTTGGTTACATTTTAGCAGTAGATATTATTTCCGGAGGAATTAATTACGATCCTACGAAGGATAAAATAATTTTCAATTCTACTGTCGGCTATGGCGCTAATGCATCATTCACAGTAGATTCTAATGGCAAAATAAATGCAGTTAGTGTCGTTTCCAAAGGAGCAGGATATTTCGATATTCCTATTGTCGGAATAGCAAACTCATCGAATACATTGTTATCTGCCAATGGAACTGGTGCTATTCTGGTTGCATATGGATTCGGAGATGGAGAAGAACTTGACGTTGGAGTAGATGATATTGGAAGAATTCAGAATATAAGATTGGAAACGAGAGGATTCGATTACATATCAACACCAAATGTTTCCTTGAGAATACAAGACATAAAGATCGATCCAGTTTCAAACACATCTTTCTTCGTAGAATCTGGTTTAATTTACCAAGGAGCCAATCCTAATGTGGCTACCTATATTGCATATGTAGATCAATATGACACAGCTAATTCCATTCTTAGAGTTTATGACTACAGAGGAACAATAGACGTTTCGGCTAACTTAACTTCGGAGTCGTTTCAGTTTAAGGTTGCAAATCCCGCCAGTCCATACATTAAGAAATATGGTAATGGAAAAGCCAAAGCAATTGCTGAGTTCTTGGGAGGATTGACGAAATATCCTGGGTATTGGTCAAGAACCGATAGTTTCTTGAGTTGGGACCAAAGACTTCAAGACTCTAAGAAATATCATAATTTCTCATATGAAATTGAGATTGATAAAGCATTGAGCGTTTATAAGAATGCTCTTCTTGGAATTCTGCATCCTGCCGGAACAGTTCCTTTGGGTCTTTTCACGACACATGATGAAAGGAGACCTTCAGAAATAGATATGGTTTCGGTGTATACATCAAACAACTCTTTGCCTGGAAATGTTTCCTCAAATGGCACAGTCACTTTAACTGGACTTGGCACACAATTCAAGACTTACGCCAAAGCAAACGACATTATCATCATAAATCCAACTGGCTCGAGGCAATTTGCTAAAGTTATTTCCAACGTTGTTAGCAACACTATACTTACTCTGGAAAGTAATTTCGTTTATATTGCAAATAACAAACTAAAACTTTCCAACGGTTCTAATGTCATCACCGTTTCGAGCACCTCAACAGATTTGCTGGCTAATGATGTTATCACATATATGAACAACGGAAGTTCCAATACTGCAAGGATTTTAATTGTATCCGGAAACTCTTTGACGGTAAATATTGCAACTACCAACTTTAAGGTGAATTCGAACAACGTCGTGTATAGCATAAACCCGTCTATAAATAACCAAAGCTACACAATCATCTCGGTATAAAAAATGAACACTCTTCTGACAAACTATCAAAAATATGTACTCTTCGACAATTTCATCGACATGGTGGCAAATGAAACTGCCAACTTGTATATTGGAATAGGAAGAGTGCCGAACTGGGCGCAGAATGGATCTCAAGTTCTCTATCCTGACCAGTCTACCGATTATATCAATGACGTATATAAGAACCTTGTCGCAATGAAAAAGATAACTGCACAAAACATGACTGCAGTTGTAAGAAGAAGAGATTGGGAAGCCAACGTCGTTTATGATATGTACGATAACAATTTGGACATGTTTTCTACGATATCATTAACTCAATCGAGTGGAACAGTAAACATAAGCGGAAGAAATGTTTACGGAACCAATACCAATTTCAATTCGTTATTTTCCAATGGCAGTATCATTAGAGTCAACGGCGATTTAAGTGATGGATCTAGAGAAGAAAGGCAAGTGGTTTCAATAGCCAATTCCAGTTATTTAACAGTTGATGTTGCATTCGATAAAACGTTCACTAGCAATGTTGCATATTTGGTTGAAGACGATTATCCTAAATCTGCTTTAGATTTTTATGTACGAAATACCAGAGATCAAGTTTTTAAATGCCTCTATAATAAAATGGGGTCACTGTCCACTGAGATGCCTGAGCTCGCAATCGGCGGAGATTTGCCAGAAAGTATATTCATAGAAACGGCTGATGGATATAAGTGGAAATATTTGTATACGATTGATACTGCATCTAAAAGACAATTCTTTACTGTAGAGTGGATGCCCATTTTGCGCAACGCTGATGTTGCCAACTATGCAACTGCAGGGTCTATTGATGTTCTGAAAATAGTTTCTTCGGGAAGCGGATATAATAACAGCCAGGCTGCAGCAAACGCAAATATACTCACAATAACTGGCGATGGAACTGGGGCGAGATATTCAGCCAAAGTCAATGCTAGTGGTGCCATATATGACATCAATACTCTCGATGTCGGAAGCGGATACACTTATGCAGCAGTTTCAATTGGAGGAATTGGAGGAAGTGGTGCTAATTTGATTCCAGTAATCAGCCCACAAAACGGTCATGGGTTCGACCCGATATATGAGTTGGGAGCCGGAAATATACTTATATCCGTGGATTTAGAAGACGACGAGAATGGAACTATTCCAGTTGAGGCTGTGGTTGGCGGAGACCTTTTCGATTATCATCAGATCTCTATCATCAAAGACCCACTGTTGACCACTGGAAAAAGAGCATCACAAATAAACTATGATGCGACCACAAAGATTCAGGTTCAACCGTTGTCGGGTGGTGCATACTTTTCAATGGATGAAATGGTTTACCAAGGTTCGGTATCTAATCCAACATTTAAGGCTACCGTTGCTAGATGGGATCCGACTCTTAGAAATATACACGTCGTGAATCCAGTTGGAACTATCGCAGTGAACCAGTTCATAATTGGACAGAATTCTGCATCGCAAACAACAGTAAACGACTATGTTCCTCCAACAATTAGACAGTATACTGGTAAAATCCTCTATATAAATAACACTACAGGTATTGTTCGTTCTTCAAATCAAACAGAGCAAATCAGGCTCTCAATTTCTCTCAAATAGGGTTAAAAAACGATGGATTTTAATGTAGAACCATATTACGATGACTTTGAGGGCGATGCTGGAGCCAGAGAACAGAATTACATGCGCGTTCTGTTCCGACCAGGATATGCAGTCCAGGCTCGCGAACTGACTCAAATTCAATCAATTCTACAAAACCAAATAAGGTCATTTGGAGATCACATCTTCAAGGACGGCTCCCCAGTTCAAGGTGGGCATCTCACGTTCGACAATACTGTTTCTTCTTTACTTTTAAATGCAAGCGACGATTACACTCTTTCCGATTTCAACGGACAGATTATAACCAATTCAACAGGATCAGTAGAGAAAAAGGCTGTTGTAATTGCTATAGACGACAGCGTAGAAACAACAACTGTAGGTGGCGCCCTTCTTGTTCGCTATCTTACAGCAGGAACTTTTGCAGAAAGTCAACAATTTGAGGTTCAGGGTGCTCCATCAATAACTGCAACAACCATCTCGGCTGGCGCGACTGATGTCGGTTCAGTGGTCAGTATGAACGAAGGCATTTTCTATGTCGATGGTTTCTTCGTGTTTGTCCCCGAACAAACGCTTGTTCTTGATTCTAAATCAACGACACCAACCTATAGAATTGGTTTGCAGATAGAAGATGACATCATCGACGAGTCTAGTGACACGAATCTTTTAGATCCAGCTCAGGAGTCTTTCAACTATCAGGCTCCTGGAGCAACGCGATATCAGTTTAAATTAAATCTGACCAAAAGAACATTAGATTCGACTGATTCCACTACGTTCTTCGAACTCCTTAGAGTTGAGAATGGAATTATTACCAAGCAGGTAGATTATCCGCTTTACTCAGAACTGAATAAAACCTTGGCTAGAAGAACTGACGATCAGTCGGGCAGTTTCACCGTTAGACCGTTCAGAATTACAACAACCGAAGACGAATCGAATTCTCAGAACTATATCATAAACATAGAGCCAGGAAAAGCCTATGTGAAGGGATATGAGTTTGAGACTATTGCAACAACCAAGTTTCAAGCTCCAAAAGCTAGGTCGACGTCAACGTCAATAGACTATGATCTTTCCATGGAATATGGCAATTTCTTAGTTTGTAATAACTTGAAAGATGGCAGTAATGGATTTTTTAGTGCATATAATTTCGGATCTTTAGATTTACATGTCGTCCCTAGTGCCAATGTTGAAACGGATGCATTGTTAAAATACAACAGAACGAAAATAGGAACAGCGAGATTAAGAAACGTTGAATATGCTGGAACCAGTGGCGCTGGATCTCCAACATATTACATTTATCTCGTTGATGCGAACTCTCGCCCTTTCCTGATGAATGCTACTGGCGGAACAACCAGCACAATAAACTTCCCAGCAACAATGAGTTCCTATGTGAACGCATATGGAAATGTTAATATTAGCATTATTGCCGGAAAAGGTGCGCCATATAGCGGCACCATAACCAGCTACAACGCATCAACCAAAATTGCAACCGTCGCGCCGCAAATAACTTATGGTGCGCCAGACACTACTTCTAGAGTTTCTTTGAATTATGGCATAAAAGATGCCAAGTCTCTGGTTATGACTCCAGATCTTTCTGCTGCTTTAACGCAAGTATTTGCGACGCAAAATGCAAACACAGCCTATTATGCGACAGCAGAAATTGTAGGGAAAAATGAAAACGGAACTGCGCTATTCGAGACTGGTAAAAACAGTTTGATTTATAAACTCCCAGAATCATATTTGGTTCGGGGAGAAGTTATGAAGGGAATTACGGTTAGGCATAGAAAATACATCTCAGATCAACTCTTCTCGGCTACTGGAAAACTAACTCTGACGTCTGGAATTTCATACGTTCTGCCTATGGCTAGCTATGAAAAATTCGTTTTCGGTGGAACTGCGATCGTTTCGGCTATTACATCTAACCAAAATGTTCTGTTGATGGTTAAAGACAAATTATCTTCTAATGCGAAAACCGGAGAAGTAATAATATTCGACGGTGTAGCCAATAGTATAACTACAACCAGCGACAATGAAATTACTATTAACACCTATGTTAATGGTGCATTTAAGGCTGATCTTTTTGTTACTGTTGAAATTGAGGGAGCCAATGGCTCCATAAAACGAGCCAAGACTCTTAGAGGAAATGCAGCAATAACTGCTCTAAGAACTACAGATTCTTCATTAAATGGAACTGCAGTTACTGGTGCCACCACAGTAAGATTGGATACATCAAATGGTCACATTTGGTTTGGTAGTGGGGGCGCTCTCACTAATCTAAAAGTTCCTGGCAGAAAACAATCTCTTTATGTTCCTGATGTCGTAAAAATTCTTGGCATATATGACTCAGGATCCACGACTTATTCGCCAAACGTAAGTAACGCGATTAACGTAACTGACAGATACATTTTCGATAGCGGTCAGAGAGACAACTATTACGATCACGCTTCATTGTCGTTGAGGCAGGGGTCGCAACCACCTGATGGACAAATAGTCGTTTTAACACAATATTATCAACATACTGGAACTGGATTCTTCAACGTAGATTCCTATCAGCAAGCTCCATACGATAATAATTTGATTCCATATTATGCGTCAGAGAAGAGCGGAATATATGCTCTTAGAGATTGTATCGACTATAGACCAACGAGAACTCCAGGAGCTGCAACCTTCAGTTTAACTGGAACTTATCTGCCATATCCATATTTTAATATGGAAATTGGAGAATATCAATTCTACTTGCCTAGAATCGATAAGTTGGCTTTGACAACGGAAGGTGAATTTAAATTATTGCAGGGGGAGGCTTCCGCGTTCCCGAAAGTTCCTCCGGACCTGCAAAATGCTATGACTCTGTATAAGCTAACGATTCCGCCATACACAGTTCAAGCCAGAGAAATCCCAATCGAGTATGTCGATAATAGAAGATATACTATGAAGGATATCGGCGCTCTCAAGACGAGGATTGAGAATCTAGAATATTACACTTCTCTATCTCTTCTTGAGACTATGTCTTCGAGACAAGCCATTTATGGTCTGGATGGGCTTGAGAAATCTAAGTTAGGATTTGTTGCTGATCAATTCGACGGATATAATATTGCAGATAGTAAGTCAATAGATCTTGTCTGCAATATGAACAAGAACGAACTTGGTCCCTACAAAATAGTTACCCCAGTAGGATTCACTTTCTCAAGTAGCATTGGACCTCTGAAGAGAAATCAAAGAACCATATCTTTAACTTACTCAGAAACTCCTTGCATCTCTCAGATGGCGGCATCAAATACAGTTTCCGTTCAACCATATGAATTCGCTTCATACAATGGCAACTTATTCCTGACTCCAGAATCCGATTATTGGTACAGCTCTGCGCTCGTTCCTGAAATTATTGCCCCAGCCAATGATACTGTCAAGAGAGAACTTCCTGGCGATAATGGTGTTCAGACTCCCATAACGGGAACGACAAATCCAGTTGCCATAACTCCAAAGATAGAATTCCAAGTTCCTTGGACGCTGAGTGATCCGACGTTAAATATACCAGCAGACTTGACGGGATTTGGTATAATTAATCTGATAAACTGGACTGCTCTTAATCAAGAAACCAAGACTGAGATCTCCAGTTCTCAAACTCAGAACTCGCAGATTCCAGTGAATTCTGGAGGTTCGTTGAACCTTGCTCCAGGAGGTGGAGTGATCGGCACAATCAACGATCAAACCAGAACAACAGGAATAATAAGTCGTGGTAAGGGTGCAGGATTTAATTTAACGGATCCAGAATAAAATAATTATTGAAGAACAGAATATAGGAGCGCGTTTTAATGTCTAACCCATTGACACTTTCATCGGACAGCAGATCAGTAGATCAATCTGTTGCGCCGTACATCAGAGCCAGAGAGGTGGCATTCAATGGCTATTCGCTCAAGTCTGGTTCTAAAGCATATTTTTACTTCGACGATAAGAAAGTCGATAGTTATGTTCAGGCTCCTTCAACAATAACCATAACAACTCAAGATGCGAGTAAGTTTGCTCTTGGCACTGGTCTTTATTGCAACTCTACTGGCGCATACTGCACTGTTCTTGGAATTTCACCAAACACCAAAATTTATGTCAGCGAAAACTATCTCACTTTGAACGTGGTTCCGTATGGTGTTGAGGCTCTAAGTTTCACTCGCGGGGATTTAGTATACCAAGCGACTGGAACGACGCAAAGCTCAATCAGTTTCTTGGCGAAAGTTGATTATTGGAATAGCACTGACAGGAAACTGGTAGTCGTTCCTGAGAAAGGAACTCTCAACACTTCAATGGTCGTTCTGAGTGCTTTAGGAAAAACGAATAGATGTAACATATCTGGTATTGTTGGGAGTACTGTTACAAATAAATTCCCAACTTCATCCATTCTTACATCTATTGTAGATGGGACTGCTTGCACATCAAGAACTGCTATCATCAGTTCATACAATCATAGGTCAGGAATAATTCCAACCACACCAATCAGCTCCTCAACTATAACGATAGCAGGTCCAACTGAATCTTGGATGGTAGGAAATACTTTCTACATAACTTCTGGCAGCGGAATTGGTCTTTCTGGAACCATTAGCTCTATAACGTCAAACACAGTTTCTTTGACCTCCGCTCTGTCATTTTCTCCGACGGGAAACACCAGATATAGCATCGGATATCCTGTCTCTTCTACATCTTCTTCAACGACGGTCGACAATAACGGAATAATCTGCGGAATCTTCAACATTCCAGAACTGCCTACAGTTAAATTCTTGACTGGCGAAAGAATGTTTGCGATCACCGATAACAACATATATGGCGATGATGCGGTAACAAGTTCCGCCATAGCCAAATATTCTTCAGTTGGATTTTTAAATCTTGGAAATGAGCAGCAGACTCCAACTGTTTCTCCGACTCCACCGACCAGACCAACTCCGAATGCAGTGGTAACGACCACGAGAACGAGAGAAAGAGAAAGAAGAAGAGACCCTGTTGCTCAAACGTTCTTTACTCCAGATCCAAAAAGCGTTACAAAGAAATATGGAATATTTGTCACATCCATAGACATATGGCTAAGTGCTAAGCCTTCTGCAAGTTCAATCAAATATCCTATTGAAATTAGATTGGTTGAAGTCGTTAATGGTCTTCCGACAGAACGTATTATTGAGTCTACAACTGTTCTTTGGGCAGACGTCAATGTTGCATCAACGCCATCAGAAAGCAATAAAACCAAGTTCACTTTCCCAGACCCAGTATATCTGCTTCCGTCGCGGGAATATGCGTTTGTTGTAATTTCAGATTCTCCAGACTATAGAGTTTGGTATGCGCAACTCGGTCAAACCGACAAAACTCAGTCTTCGGCTCCTAGAATTGACAGGCAGCCATATTCTGGATCTATGTTCCTTTCTCAGAATGGATCGACTTGGACTCCAATTCAGAATTGGGATATGATGTTTAGAGTGAACAAAGCCGCATTCTCATCAGGGTTCGCTACAGCAAACTTCGATATTGATGCCAAAGACATCCCAATTCTTGTAGATGAATTGCTTCTCCAATCATCAGACCTTCAGTTTCCATCCGGAACTCTATCTTACTCTTTGAAAGGAACATATGCAAGTACGTTGACTTTGGATACGGGCACGACAGTGGTTCCGCAATCAGTGTATAAATATGGCAAAGATTTAACCACTTCTTCGACAACATCAAACAGAAGAAGAATTGTCAAGGAGGGGGATAACAAGTCAATGACTCTTTCTGTGACGATGTCAACGTCAGATCCTGACGTTAGCCCGTTTGTGAACAAAGAAAGAATAAGTGCCATTCTGAGATCAAATTACATCAATTCTGGTGGTCTATATTCTGGAGATATTTCTATCACTGATGGTGGAAGTCACATAAATGCCGCAAACATAACTGTAACATTTAGTGCACCAGATTTGTTAACTGGAGTTACAGCAACAGCGAACGTTCTTCCTTCCCAATTAGTTGGCGGAAAAGTAAGAGGATTGAATATACTGGTAAATGGGTCTGGATATACCACGACACCAAACGTAACAATACGAGAAGCTGCAGCCAGCTCAAATGCTCAGGCAATCGTAAGGGGAGAAACTTCTAGCACGGATGGAAATGCTACTGCAAGATATCAGACTAGAAAGATATCTTTGGCTGATGGGTTTGATGCTGGCGATTTAAGAGTATTCGTTGAGTGCGTAAGACCTTCAGGAACCCACGTTATTGCATACTACAAGGTTCTTTCGCCATATGATTCAGACGAATTCTTGGACAAAACTTGGGTTAAGATGGTCCCCGTCAAAGATATTAATTCGCCAGATCAGCAGACTGTAATTGAGCTGGAGTTCGTTCCCGCATTGTTCTCGCCTGCCAATGAAAAGACCCCAGTTCCTACTGGTCAGCTTTCCTATGTTGTCGGCGAAGAAACTTTCCCAATAAATAATGTGTTCAAGCACTTTGCCATTAAACTGGTAATGTTCGCGAATGATCCGACGGTTTCTCCGTCAATCATTAGTATGAGAGCGATTGCAACTGAAGGGGAATTCCCAGGAGCGATTTAATGGATGAGTATGTTAAAGTTAAAGGATCTCCGGGATTGGTGCGAGATCCAAGAACAAATGCCATTCTGAATACAGACCAATCTATTCTTGCGAGGCAGAAACAGAGATTAAATGCTCACAAGAAAGAAAAGGCGCTTGACGACAAAATAAATACCATGGAGAAAGATCTCTCTGAGATCAAAGAGCTTCTAAAAAAATTAGTTTCCTGAGGAAAAAAGAGTGGCGAATACAATACTTCGAGTTGAAACTTCAAATACATTCGACCAGTGGCGAATAGTCACAAACACGCTGGTTAATGCCGCGAACGAACTCAGAAACAATACATATGCCAAAGATAGTGGAGGCATGGTCTTTTCCAACGGAAGCATCACCGTTTCTAATGGAAACATTCAAATCGTCAACGGAACTCTTCAGATAGACAGAAGCGCTGGAGAAACGTTTTATGTAGCTTCTGATGGTAGACTTGGTGGAAATCTAACCACATCAAACGCAATCGTTTCTAGAACTGTCTTTGCAGGAAACGTCAGCTCGACAGGAAACCTTGTTGTTGGTGGCAGATCTACTCTGTCAAACACTCTTACTGTAAGCGTCAATAATAATCTTGATGCAGTTAGAATTACGCAGACTGGCAACGGTAATGCATTCGTTGTAGAAGATTCAACCAACCCAGATAGCACGCCTTTTGTTATTGATGCCAATGGAAATATCGGTATTGGAGCGGTTCCAACAACTACTGCAAAACAATATCTGGCAACTCAAGTATCTAGCGCAACTAGCTCTGAGTTTGGTATACATGCAGTGACCACGACATCTGCGACAGGATCGACAACGAAGGTTGGTACACTCAGTCAAATTGGAACTGCGATTGGATTCACTTCCACCACTGGATTGTTGGCTGCTGTTGCTGGAGAATCATATCATAATACTACAGGAAATGTTTCGCAAATTAGAACATTCACATCTTATATACAAAGCACACCTGCCAGCGGCTCAGCAAACGTACTTAGTGCATATAATTATTTCGCGCAAGATGCGCTTCTTGGTGCAGGCTCAAACACCATAGGCACTCTCTATGGATATCATGTTGGAGATTTGACCGCTGGAACTACTGATATCGGGTATTCATCTGCGGTTTCTGCTGGCGCAACCAAGTGGGGATTCTACGCCTCTGGTACTGCCAACAACTATTTCAACGGTTCTGTTGGCGTAGGAATTACGGGTCCGACTTCTAAACTCCACGTTGTTGGCGATGCGAACGTAACATCAAACCTTGTTGTCGGTGGCAGATCTACTCTGTCAAACACTCTTACTGTAAGTGTCAATAATAATCTTGATGCAGTTAGGATTACGCAGACTGGAACTGGAAATGCTTTTGTTGTAGAAGATTCAACAACAGACGCCACTCCATTCATTATTGATGCCAGCGGTAGCGTCGGTATTGGGACAGCTACGGGGCTATCCGCCTATAAACTCAAAGTTGAGGGTAGCACATACTTAAATGGAGATGTTATACTTGGTGCTACCACAATAAGAGATTGGAATGCATCCGACACAGACATCGATGCATTAATACCAGGCTCAACATTTGGAACGTTAATAGAAGGCACGAATTCTGCACATACTATTATTGGTATACGAGGTAATGATAGCAATGATGGATTCTATGTAATAGACAAACTTAATGATGGGTCTGGCACATATAAGCAAGTTCTTCTTGGAGTTTCAAACACCGAATTTGAATATAAAAATTCAAATACGAGTCGATTCTATATCGACAGCATTGGTAATGTTGGTGTAGGAATTACGGGTCCCACTTCAAAGCTGCATGTTGGCGGTGACGCCAACGTAACGACAAACCTTGTTGTCGGTGGCAGATCTACTCTTTCCAACACTCTTACTGTAAGCGTCAACAACAATCTAGATGCTCTTAGAATCACTCAGACAGGTACTGGCAATGCATTCGTTGTAGAAGATTCAACCAACCCAGACAGCACGCCTTTTGTTATTGATGCCGATGGTAGGGTTGGTATTGGCGCTGTTCCAGCAACAACAGTTGGATCAATTCAAACTTTAAAAACTTTATCATCTAGCAGTGTAAATGAATATGGACATTATTTTCAAACTAATTCTGCTGCGCCTTCTGGCACCATAGCTAAGGTTGGAGTACAAGGATATTTATCTATCCGCCCCACATTTAATCAAACCAGTGGTCCACAAGTAACTTATGGTGGTTGGGCTATATCAGCCACATCTAATGTAGTACCAGAGGTAAGAGTTTTTGGTTCTTTCGTAGAATCATCTGGATCTGGTACAATAACGAATGCATTTCAATATCATGCGGGCGATGGATTCCTTGGAACTGGTGGCGCAAATACCATAACAAACCTGTATGGATACCACGTCACAGACTTGACTGCTGGAACCAATGACTACGGATTCTCGTCTGATGTTTCTGCTGGAGCAAATAAGTGGAACTTCCATGCTTCTGGAACTGCCAACAACTATTTCAACGGTTCTGTTGGTGTAGGGATTGCAGGTCCGACTTCTAAGTTGCATGTCGTTGGTGATGGAAACATAACAACCAACCTGACTGTCGGCAACGGGCTTCTCGTTTCTGGAATGAACGTTACTCGAACAATTGTTTCTGCATATAACGCAGCAAACTTGGCAGTAAACAGAACTCAAGTTTCTGCTAACGGTGGTTCGGTGCAATCTAACGTAGCAGTAAATTTCGTTAACACTTCTTCCGTTCTGGTTTCAGTTGGCTCTGGAACTGGAGCCAACGCAGACGTCAGATTCTCGGCTGTAGATGGAACGACGTCTGTTCGGGGTATTGTTCAACTCGACACATCTACAACAAGTACGAGTACAACGACAGCGGCAACTCCGAGCGCAGTTAAAACTGCCATGGATCAAGGAACTACTGCATACTCTCAAGCCAATGCTGCGTATGGACAAGCGAACGTAGCGACGAATAGAACTCAAGTTTCTGCTAACGGTGGTTCTGTACAATCTAACGTAGCAGTTAATTTTGTAAATACTGCTTCCGTTTTGGTTTCAGTTGGTGCTGGAACTGGCGCCAACGCAGACGTCAGATTCTCGGCTGTTACTGGAACGACTTCCGTTCCTGGTATTGTTCAACTAACAGATTCAGTAACAAGCACAAGCACAACCACTGCAGCAACCCCAAGTTCAGTAAAAACTACATTCGATCACGCAACGGCAGCACATTCTAGTTCAAACACTTCTGCAAATACGGTTTCGGTTTCCGTTGGTGGAAGAGGTCAAGTAACAAATAAACAGCTGAATTTCAATAACACTGCAAACATATTGATTTCTGTAAGCGGTGGAAGTGGTTCAAATGCTAATATTTCCTTGGATTTCCCATCAACAATTCCCAAGATGTCGATTAGTGATCTTACTGTTGGAACTTTAAATTATGGAACTTTGACTGGACCAACTGAATCAGCAACTGATTCTTATAGATTACGAGTTGGATTGACGACCAGAGGTGACGGTTCTTTCGGCGTCAACCAAGGCGGAGCGAACGGAAACGCTCAGATATACTTCTCGTCAACAGACAATCTTTGGAAAGCGACGTCCAATAACTTAACTGGTATCTACTATAATATCTTGACGACACAGAATGTCGTTGATTCTGTAACATCAAGCAGTATTACGAACGCAGCTGCGCCAAACTCTGTTCGAACTGCATATAATCACGCAAATGGAGCATATGCTCAAGCGAATATAGCCAGAACCGAAGCTGGAGTCGCTTACACTCAAGCCAACGGTGCATATGCTAGAGCCAATGCTGCATTCTCTCAAGCCGATTCTGCATATGCTCAGGCTAACTTGGCATTCGGTGTTGCAAGCAGATCTCAGGTTTCTGCGAACGGCGGTCCAGTTGTCGCCAACGTAAACATTAACTTTAACAATACTTCAACGGTTCAAGTTTCTGTTGGTGCAGGAACAACAGGAAATGCCAACGTTTCGTTTGCTGTAATCCCCAACTTCACCACTCAAGTGGTTGCTGGTGGCGGCGCTTCCTTCACGGCTGGTCAGACTGTTTCGTTCAATAACACAGCTACTGCGCCGTTTACGGTAGCGTCGACAACGAAAGTAACAAACCTCAACGCTGATCTGTTAGACGGATATAATATTGGAACAAGCGGCGATGCAATTCCTCTGACGAGTGGAACCAACCTTTGGACTGGGCAGCAGAGTTTCAATACTTCTCCTGTAATGAGAGCCTCAACTTCTACTGAAGGTGGGGAAATTATTCTACAGAAACCATCATCTTCCACTCTGGCAGCAGACATTTCTATTGATTCGCAGGCGAATGCGTTCCGCGTATTTGAAGCAGGAGGTACTGCTCGTGGAATGCAAATCGATTTGACCACGCTTCCAGCTGGACTCCATACAATATGGACTGCTGGTAATGATGGTACTGGCTCTGGTCTTGATGCCGATTTGCTTGATGGACAGCACGCTAGTGCATTTATGCCTGTTAATGCGACCACATTCTCAGCCGACAGCACTGACAGAGCCAACGTTGTTCAGAGAGTTGAATCAGGGTTCTATCAGTACTCTTTGGCGAATACTCAACTTGGTTGGCCACTCAATGACAATTCTTGGCAGCATCTTTTCGCTGTAACTCACTACAATGACGCCAACTATTACTCCATGCAGCTTGCAGGAAGTTTCTATACCAGCGATCTCTACCAGAGAATGACTGCTGGTAATGGACATACTGCTTGGAACAAGATTTGGACTTCGGGCAACGATGGTGCAGGTTCTACTCTTGACGCAGATTTACTTGATGGTGTTCAGGGATCTAGCTTCGTAAGAAATGACGTTGGTTCGCAAGAAGTTCAATCATACTTTACCATTAACAATAGTGGCGGATATTCAGTTCTTGAATTTGAAGATGCATCGAACGTCCAAAGAACTCATGCCTTTTTCGATAGCACTCAAAACCTATTTGGTATTGGGGTGTTCGATGCTGCTGGGGCAAATCGTAAGGATCTTTATCTTTATCAGAGCGGTGCAATTACTTGGACTGGAAACACAGTATGGCACGCTGGAAATGATGGATCAGGCTCTGGTCTTGATGCTGACTTACTTGATGGGTATCAATTAACTCAATTATTGAGCACTAATCCATATAGTGCTTCAGTTGCTACAGATTTCGGGGTTGGTAATTTTGTTGGACTTAACACATATTATGATACCAATTGGAAAGCCAAAACAACGGCGAATGGTTCATATGCTATTCGCAATAGTGGTAATGGTCTTGGACTGCACTTTTTAGTTCAAGATGGACCAGTAACGGCTGGAGCGACCGTTACGCACAACAACTATTACTTTAGAGATGGAGACATTTTCTCTGAGGGTAATAAGTTCTGGCACGCTGGTAATGATGGATCAGGCTCTGGTCTTGATGCCGATTTGCTTGATGGAATAAGCTCAGATAGTTTCCTTAGATCAGATACAGCTGCAACATGGTACGGTTATGGTACTGGTAATTTTAGGATATGGACTGCACCAGGAGCAACCGGAAACACTCCATTTGGCGTTCGAACGTTAGAAATTTATCAGGACACGACTGGTAAAGACGCGTTCATGACTTTCCATTCTAACACAGATTTCGCGGCTCACTTTGGTCTTGATGGCACGACGAATGATCTATTCTGGGGTGGCTGGTCTGCCGGAGATATCAAGCACAAGATTTGGCATTCTGGTAACGACGGCTCAGGTTCTGGTCTTGATGCTGACTTACTTGATGGAAGACATCTTGATACACTGACAGCAACCTTGAGATCCAATAGAGCTATACATGGTGGCGGAACTGTAACAGTATCTGCTGCAGGAAGAGTTTCTTGGAGTAGTAGATTTATTATAATATCTAATGGATATGGTTCTCACTTTTCAACCACTGGTTTTTTTGATATTGATTGCCCAACAAGTGGAACAATAACTGGCGTTGGTGGTGCCAGTGATGTGACAGCAACAGCGGAAGGAATTTTACTCGGCGGATGGCAAGCACTTTATTATATTTTACCTATTGGTTCTAGTTCCTCATTCATTGCAGCTAATTTAAGAGTTGTATCTCATACTTCTGCCTTGACAATACCCGATAATTGGGTATTGGTTTGTGGGCGCAACGCAGATAATTCTCGATTCTATTTCAACAATGGAGTATTCCTGGCACCAGGGCAAAGCCTAGACACTACCATCTATGATGCATATAACGTTGCTCTGTTGAACGGATATGCCGTTGGTACTAGCGGAACAGCAATACCTCAGCTGAATGGAACTAACACTTGGGGTGCAACTCAAACGTTCAGAACAATAGCCCCAACTGACGTCTCTGGTGGTGCTAGTGCCACTAAGATAGTAGAAGCAATTAATGGCACAACTACCCTTGGTATAATACCAAGAGCAGCTGCTGGTTCTTACAACAATATAGTTGGATTGAACGATACAGTTATCGTAGCAGCAAATAATGCGTCTATAGGAAATTCCGCTTTGACCTTTGTTCCTTGGGCAGGGAGCGCAGGCGGTATTCGTATTGACTCGAAGAGTAATAAAGTAAACGTTGAAATAACTGCAGATAGAACGACGATTACTGGCAACGCGACGATTACTGGTTCGATGACAGTTGCCAACCCGACGATTACTGGTTCCATGACGGTTGCCAATGCGACGATTGGCAACGCGACGATTACTGGAGCCATGACGGCTGCGAACGTTGCAATCAGCATGGGTTCTCTGTTATCTTCTGCAGCTACTTCGCAAGATGTGTTCTTCTCAGCATCGAGAGCCTCAGGAAATGCCACTAAGCTAGAAATATCAAACCTTAGAAGAGAGTTTGGAACTAGCTGGCAGTCTGCAGCCACAAGGATTCAATCTAAGATTGATTTCACTTACATGGGCTACATTGATTTCAATGGTCCAGACAATAACAGTGGTCTTTCTTTCGGCGCGGGTTCTGAAGCGAGCAGCAATGCCGTTCCGGAAGTTATGAGAATTACTTCTTCTGGAAGAGTTGGAATAGGCACCAAGAGTCCAACTGCCACGCTTGATGTTGTTGGTAACACGAATATTTCTGGATTGTTCTCTGCAAATGGTGGAGCATTGTTTAATGATACTGCCATTACCCTATCCAGACCAAGCGCATTACAGTACACCAGAATAACTAACAACGATTCTGGCGGCACCAAGATATTCGCTTATTCTTCTAATACTAATGTCAAGCCGATAATTTTCGATTGCTATTCTAGTAACACTACTGCAAACGGAATTGTACACACCAGCGGAAGGTTGGGATATACTTTCAGAATAAATGGATCAGATGTATTTGAAATTGCAAATACTGCTCTTACCAATTCCGTTAAAACGACATTCACGAACACTAAAGTTGGAATAGGCGTAAACGATCCAATTGCGGTGATAGACGTTGCTGGTGACTTAAAAGTATCAGGATTTGGCGTTAATGGTACTGGTCCGTTAATAAATGTAGCTTCTTCTACTTCCTCAGCCTCAATTGGATTACGACCTCAGACTGGTATTGCCAACACGAATATTTGGGAAATTGCCGCAGGTGGCAGCGGAGGCGTTGGGTATTTCTCAATACTTGAATATAATGACAATTTTAGCTCCGGAAGCTCTCCTTTCTCCATAAACAAAGTTACAGGAAAAGTTTCGGGAACTACAATAACCAATGATAGTAGTTCAACTTCACATTCATTGAGAATTAATGGCAGCAATGGACTTGGGTTAAACGTAGCTACTGGAACTGCTATATTTAACAACGTCGTAACTATTTCCGTTTCAAATTCAGCTGACGCACTCAAAGTAAAACAGGATCCAGCGGCAACAGGAAATATATTCTCCGCAATATTAAACGATGAATCGAGTGGAATAGTAGTCGATAACGATGGAATTGTAAGAATATGTACTACTGGCACTGGGCGCAATTTTTCAGATGTTGCGCCCAAAGCGATATTCACTCAAACTGGATATGGCACAGGTCAGCAACCCTCAGTATGGGTTTCCTCTACGCAACCTGGTGGAGCATCTATTCTTCTTTCTACCTATGAAAGCGGAATTGCTATAAACAAATCGGCGTTGACTATTCATAGAAGCCGAGGATTTGCCAATGGAGTATTTGGGGCGCTACTCAGAAACGATGTAATCGGCGCGATTGACTTTACTGGAGACAGCGGAACTGCTATAAATGCTGCAGCGTCTATTGTTGCAGTTTGCGAAGGGACTGGAGCAGGATATGTATCTGGTAGAATGGACTTCAGAACGGCAGAAAATACCAGAACTCCAGCAGTAAGGATGACCATAGCCAACACTGGTGTCGTAACTATCAATAACCTTTCTGGTACTGGGTCTAGAACTGTTACGGCTGATGCTACTGGTATTCTGAGCGCGGCGTCAGATTCATCTCTGAAACTTGAAGTTCCAAATACTGCAATTCCTGGTCTTGTTGAAGTATTGCAGATAGAACCGAAGGCGTATAAGTGGCATAATGATATTAATGCTCGTGGCGCTAATGCTGCAATAGAGATCGGCTTCTTTGCTGACCAAGTTGCACCAATCATTCCTTCTGCTGCTCCGATGGGCAATGATGGATTGTATGGATTCTATGATCGTTCGATGCTTGCTGCATTGGTCAAATCTGTACAGGAACTCAAAGGTATTGTTGATGCTCAGGCTGCCGAGATATCTAATTTGAAATCTCGAATTGAAACTCTTGAGGGTGGATAAAAGAATCAATAAATACTGAGTCTAGAAAGAAGAGAACAACATGGCTGCGTACACAGAACTCTTTGTTGACCAAGGAACTGACTTTGAATCGTCCATTGACTTGGTTGGTGATGACGGAGCAGCCATTAATGTTGCCAATTATGTGTTTACAGGTCAGATTCGCAAGTCTTATTACTCCAAAAATCCCACAGCAAACATAACATTCAACGTCATCAATGCGTCGGCGGGGAATATAAAAATGTCGATGACTGCGTCAACGACAGCAAACATTCCTGCGGGAAGATATCTCTATGACGTCAAAATGGTTGACTCTGCTTCCACAACCAACAGGCTAGTGGAAGGAATAATAACCATTAATCCTCAAGTGACCAAATGAAGATAACAGTAAGACAGGATAACAACATAGGAAGAGTCACCTTCGGTAAGATATCGAAGGTAGAAGACTTGCGTATAACCAATATGTCAGACGTCGACATATCTGGGCAGTTGGATGGATACGTTTTGGTCTACAATGCCGCTCAAAACAACTATACTTTCAGACAAGTGCAAATTGTTGATGGCGGTTACTTCTGATGTCAAATACTACCATAAAGATAAAACGTTCCTTTGCTAATAGCGTTCCAAGCATTCTTGGCGAAGGTGAACTGGCATATTCGTATCTTTCTAATACTCTTTTCATCGGAAGTTCAGCCAATACGCCAATAAGCATTGCTCTTGCCAATGTCGACGGCAGGCTTTTGGCTGTTGAAGCCAGCTCAAGCATAGCCACCTTAGCATACAATAGAGCCAATCAAGCCTATGACTTAGCCGATTCTGCCGTAACCCAATCATATTATGCCAACGTTGTTGCTGTTAGCGCGATCTCACAAGTTGCTGTTGCTGCCAATACGGTTAGAGTTTCGCAAAATGGAACAGGAACTTTAAGTAACAAGCAATTAAATTTCGTTGATACAGCGACAGCAACGTTCTCTGTTTCCGATGCACTCAATGGAAACGCGAACATCAGTGCTGCAGTTGCAGCTAATCTTGACATCACTTCTTTATCTACAGACTACATTAGTCTCACTCAACTCTCATATACCTCTGGTCCTTCATATAATGAAGGAAGAATGTGGTACAACCAGAATGCACATAGCATTCAGTTTCAGACAGACTTTCCAGCTTTCGATGCTGTTCCTGGTCAGATTGAGTATATTCGTGTATATAATGATACAGGCGCTCAGATTGCTTTAGGAAAACCTGTTTATATCGTTGGCGTAAAAGGAACTAGCAACCCAGTCGATTCGAGAATCCTCTCAGTGGCTCTGGCTGATGCAACAGATGCTTTAAAGAAAGATGTGATAGGACTAACTGGACACAATATTCCGAATGGAAGCGAAGGTTTTGTTGTGGCTCGCGGTCCCATATATGGACTTGACACTTCTGCTCTAAATTCCGATCAAAGATTTCACCTTGGACCTTCTCCTGGAGAATTGATACCATATGCTCCGGAGTATCCATATTGGCCAACCGACCTTGGAACCTGCCTTGTAGTAGATCCAACTGTTGGTACGGTCTATGTTGACATATTCGATCACTCGATAGAAAGACTTCGCCTTGAGTCCGATGGATATGTCGGCGGTAATTTTACTATCGAAGGTTCGCTTACTGTTCTTGGTGAGCAGTTTTCAGTTTCTAAAAACAGCCTAAAAGTTGGTGGAAAATATCTCTATCTGAGTGCCGGAGATACCATTGATGCGGGTAATACCACATTCACCGGAACTGGATTAGATGATCTTTCTTTTAGAGGAACGTATGAGGGAGATCCAGCATCTACATCATATTATGTGAGAATTGATTCTGTTGGTATAGATGACACTTTCGAGTGGTCATTTAATAGTTCGTTTTCTCCTTTGCAAGGAAGCAATATTGTAATAACAACAGCCAGACAACCTCTGGCAAATGGAATAAGCGTCCAATTTAATTCTGTTCGTGGTCATACAGTTGGTGACAAGTGGGCTGGAGTTGCGTATACTTCCAATTTAGATTTCGGAATTATTGGTCATTATAACGACGGAACATATACTCATGCTGGCTTGTTTAGAGACGCAACGGATGGAGAATTTAAATTCTTCAATCGTTACAGAACTGAGCCAGAAGAGGAAAATATCGATGTTTCAAACTCAACTTTCCAACTAGGAAACGTTCGGGTTGAAAAGATAACTGCTAATTCCTTCTTTGCCGATGGCGTAAATCTTCTCAGTGCAATTAACTCAGCAGCCAATGCTTCTGCTGTTTACGCCAACGGAACTCTCAGAGTATCCAACGCTCCAATAAACTTCGTAAACACATCAACCATTAGAGCCACAGTATCTGGCTCTGGTTTGGCGAATGTTAGTTTTGATTTAATAGGAAGTGGTGGAATCGCTTCGTTCCCTGTTGTTGCAACTGGGCAAACAACAGTGAGCGCCAATGGTCTAACTTTCGTAAACTCTGCGACTGTAGGAATAACTGTTACACAGGGAACAAGCGGAAACGCCAATATATCTTTCACCACTCTGGCTGGCGGAGGAACTGTCACTCAAGTTGGTACTGGTCTGGGATTGACTGGCGGTCCAATAACAACTTCCGGAACTGTATCTGCTAACATTGCTTCTACGACTGTTCAAGGCGTCACGAAACTCATTGATTCTGTGACATCAACTGACGCTGCCAACGCAGCGACTGCAGCGTCAGTCAGAACTGCATTCAATCAAGGAACATCGGCGTTTGCTCAAGCCAATGCCGCATTCACTCAGGCTAACTCTGCCAATTCTATTGCTATATCTGCATTCGGTCAGGCTAATGCTGCCATCGCTGCAGCTAATAATGCAGCCAACACTGTAAGAGTTTCGGCAAACGGCGGATCTACTCTTTCTGCGAAACAATTAAATTTTGTCAACAGCTCCAACGTTCTGGTGACAATAACTGATAGTGGAACGGGAAATGCCAACGTTTCCTTTGCAACCAATATCTCAGCAACAGAGATTCTCGATAAGATAAAAACTGTTGATGGCTCTGGATCTGGGCTGGATGCGGATTTGTTAGATGGAGTCAGTGGAAATCAATTCCTAAGATCAGATACATCAAGTACGCAAAATAATGGTATATTAACTATAGGAACAAACGGTAATATTGCTGTTCATGATCCAGGAAGGATATTTTTAAATCCAACTATTGCTGGCGTAAATGCCAATTCGTTTATTTTAACTTATGGATCTACACCAACATCAATCACTGGTATACCTGGAGATGGCACAATTTGGCATGATTTGTTAGCATTCAGAAAACAATATACTTGCGTGTTTGAGACTTATGATGGCGCTACATGGTCTGCTGGTACTATTAATAATGACTTATTTGCGCAAAAAGAAAATCAATCAATAACTCAGATAAATGGAACAACTGTACTTGGTGCTCGTTGGAAATTTTCAGACGTTTCTTGGTCCAGTGGCGCGTGGTTGGACGTTGGATTTACATATCCTGGTGCAACGAGCACATCAAAAACAGTAACTGTAGAATCTTCTGCTGATGATGTTAACTGGGTTGTTAGGCATCAATCAACAAATACTCTTTCTGCGCAAAGAGCATTTCTCAGATTAGACAGCTATTCTGGTGACATTTATCTAAGAATAAGTATAGTTTGGAATTCTGGTCTAGCTGTTCCAATGTCTCATATGAGACTTCTTTCTGCTCGTTCTGGAGATCAGGGAAGAGGAAAAGAACTTGAATACCCATATACTTGGGACGGCAACCAGAATATAATTAGCGGAAACAATTTCACAGCAAATGCTTCTCTGACTGTGAATTCGACCTCTCTCCTCAGAGGCAATGTAACGATTAATCCTACTGCCAACCTAATAATAGGAACGGGAAGCGGATTGGTTGCAAGTGGTTCTTTAGGTAGTGCAGGTCAAGTTTTAGCGTCTAACGGAAGTTCTGTATATTGGACTAACGTTTCCGACGCCGCAGCATTTAATCAAGCCAACCTTGCATATTCTGCTGCCAACAACGCTTCTAATACTGTAAGAGTATCTGCAAACTCAGGTTCTACGCTATCCAACGTTACATTAAACTTTGTCAATACTTCCACAGTTCAGGTATCTGTAACTTCAGGTGGAACTGGAATTGCTAATATAGCGTTTACTTCTACTGCAAATGGCGGTGGAGGAGGAAGCGGAACTCTCAATACAATTCCAGTATCTGTTAACACTGGATCCACCGTAGCTGCCAATGGAATAAACTTTGTCAATTCTGCTTCTGTAACTGTTTCCGTCACTCAAGGAATCGGCGGAAATGCTAACATATCGTTTACCGCAATCACCAGCGGAACGGGTACAGTAACCTCTGTTGGAACTGGAACTGGATTAACTGGTGGACCAATTTCTTCTTCTGGTACGATATCTGCCAACATAGCAAGTACAACGGTTCAAGGTGTCACTAAACTTGTAGATTCTGTTACATCGACAGATTCCGCCAACGCCGCAACTGCTGCTTCTGTTAAGGTAGCATATGATCAGGCTACAACAGCATATGGTCAAGCCAATGCTGCATATGCACAGGCGAACAGCGCAAACTCTATTGCTATTTCGGCATATGGGCAGGCTAATCTAGCATACGCTCAAGCAAATACTGCAAACTCTACAGCCGTTGCAGCTTATGGTCAGGCTAATGCTGCCTTCGCTGCAGCTAATAATGCAGCCAACACTGTAAGAGTAACAGCCAACTCTGGATCCACACAATCAGCTGCCAGCTTAAACTTCATTAATACCTCTTCTGTTCAGGTTTCTGTTGGCGCTGGTTCGGCTGGCGATGCCAATGTAGGATTCAGTGTAGCTTCAGCTTCACCCTCCGTTCGCGGTATCGTTCAACTCAATGACACAGTAATAAACAATAGCACCACTCTGGCTCCAACGGCAAATGCTCTCAAGACGACATATGACTTTGCTGCCACGAAATACTCAAGCACTGGTGGAACCATATCTGGCGACGTTACAATTACTGGAAACCTGATATTAACAGGCGGAACTTCTCAGCTCAATGTAACGAACCTTTCTGTCAACGACTCAATAATTCTTCTTGGCTCTAACAATATATCTGATGTTTTGGATATCGGTTTCGTTGGGCACTACAGAAGAGGCGCGACAGATACTCATGCTGGTATCATAAGAAAGGCTACTGACAAGACGTTCTATGTCTTCGATAACTATGAAGTCGAACCTACCAACAACGTCATAGACATTACAGGAAACAACTTCCGCCTCGGAAACGTTCGCCTTGGAGTAATGAATGCCAATAGCATTCTGGTTCTTGGAACATCGGTCGCTACTGTAACTGATGTTGGGGTTGCATATACTCAGGCAAATGCAGCGTTCGCAGCTGCAAATAATGCGGCAAATACAACAAGAGTATCAGCCAACTCAGGATCAACCTTATCTAACGTATCGCTGAACTTCGTAAATACTTCGACAGTTCAAGTATCTGTAACTTCAGGTGGTACTGGTGTTGCCAATATAGCGTTTACCTCGGCTGCGGATGGTGTTACTTCTGTCGCTACTGGAACTGGATTGTCTGGTGGAACAATAACTTCTACTGGAACGATAACTGCCAACATCGCTTCTACAACAGTTGTTGGTGTAACTAAACTTATTGATTCTGTAACTTCTACAGATGCAGCCAATGCGGCAACGGCATCTTCCGTCAAGGCTGCGTTCGATCAGGCTACACTGGCATACGGTCAGGCTAATACTGCCAACTCAACAGCCGTTGCTGCTTATGGTCAAGCCAACCTAGCATACGCTGCAGCCAACAGCGCAGCGAATGCTGTCAGAGTAACAGCCAACAGCGGTTCGACTCTCTCGAACGTTTCCCTTAACTTCGTCAATACTTCGACAGTTCAAGTATCTGTAACTTCTGGACCGACTGGCTTTGCGAATATCGCATTCACTTCGACGGCAACTGGTACTGGCAGTGGAATCAATACTTTCCCTGTATCTGCAAATGCTGGAGCAACTGTATCTGCAAATGGAATCAACTTCATCAACTCCGCGACGGTGACGGTAACTGTCACTCCGGGAGTCAATGGAAACGCCAACGTATCGTTTACTTCTACTGGAGGGGCAGGAACTCCTGGCGGTTCAAATACTCAGATTCAGTTCAATAATAATGGATCGTTCGGCGGTTCTCCGAAGTTTACTTACAACACTGCGCCGAATCTTGTCAGTGTTGATGCTGATCTGAAGTTGGCGAACACGAACAAGCTCTACTTTGGAGGCGAACAGGCGAATAACTCCGTTGCGAACTCCAAATTCTCGATTTCCTTCAACGTGAGTGCGACTTCGCTAGACTTTACTTTCTTGGGTTGATATAGTATGACGAAGAATGCGATAAACAAATCATTGAGAGTAATTCCCTCGAATGACGGCAAACGTTATTTTAAGTATCCAAACAAAATGCCTCTGTTGGCAGGACCGCCTCTTCTCACATTAACTGGGAATGAGCAGTCTAATGGGACTGTATATTCTGGTTCTGCTGGCAGTAGGATGACATATAATAATACCAGAAGTTATACTGGCACGCAATCAATAAAACTGCAATTAAGTCAAGGGCAACCTCCAGCAACTTGTGGAGGAAGTCATGCTTTTGGCGGAAGATTCGATCTTCCAACTCTCATACCAGAAGGATATAATATTTGGTATCGAGCGAGATTTTATTTTCCCAGTACATTACCATTGGGATATAACTTCGCAACATCTGATTCAGCAGAAGCTACTACTTGCGGAAAATCTGCAGATGGTCCAGGATTTTTTAAATTTTTAGTTTTTGCGCCAGACACCGGAACGGCAAGATTATATGTTATGCCGCCAATGCAAAGAAGAGGATTTGGTTTAACACAAAGTAATTTGCATGTTAACGCAGAATCTGAAAATACTGGAGATTCTACATACAGTTGGACTGTTCCAAGGGATCAGTGGTTTAGTTTACAGGTACATGTAAAAGTTGCTTCTGCTGCAACGGGCGGTGGATTTATGAGAGTCTGGATAGACGATCAATATATTTTACAACATAGTAAAGCAACACTAGCAAACTCAACATATAAAATAAAAGAATGGGGTATTGGTGATTATTGGAATGGTGTTCCATGGACAGATGGTCAACCATCAACAACAGATTCATTTTGGATGGATGATGTAATTATTGCAACAGATTATACTGGATATGGTGCACCGCAAACAGTTGATTCTGGTGGACGCCCATATATTAGCAACGCTGTAACCGTAGCAGGATTATCATAATGCCAGCAGTTACTCTTAGTGCTAATACATTTCTTTCATTACCTGGCGTTTCTGCAGGTTCTGGTACAAATTCTATATTCTACCACATTTGTTCAGGGTCAGATCGATTATTGATAGTTTCTGTTGTAACTATCACTGGAGGCGCAACTAATCCATCGTATGTTTATTACAATAATGTTGCCATGACATTTGCAAATACTGTTAATAATCCTAGCAGTGGTACATATATTCGAACATATTATATGATGAATCCTCCAACTGGCAACAATACAATTATTGTTCGTTGGGCTGCAGCCACAAGAGGTGGAATAGTTGCAGCTTCATTTAATAATGTGTCTTCACAATATACCCCACCATTTTCAATAGCCTCCAATGGCTCTCCTACATTAACATATCAAGATATTTGCGGAAGTTAAATGGCTGTCTTATTTGCAAATACAGCAGGACATTGGTATTCGAATGCCGTATTTGGTAGCAACGTCAACGTTCCGATTCCAGCATCAAACGTTGGCGATACTCTTATTATTGCTGGATATACCGACCACCCCACGCTCGGGCTAACTGGAACTGACACTGGCTTTCCAACATTTACATCAATACAAAGTACATCCGCATCAGCAAATGGTGCTTCTTGGGCAGGTTATAAAGTAGTAGATGGAACTGAAGGGGCAACTGCAAGATTAAAATTGAATGGCACAGGCAGTGGCAATATATCTGCGGTGATAATGCGGCTCACAGGCTCTCAGAGATTAAATCCGAGTTTAGGCGCTGGATCATCATCAGCGAATAGCGCATCTGATGGTGTGATTATTTCTACTGGCAATGGTACTGCAAGACTATTTCACCAAGGTGGAATGACGATTGCTACGTTTGGTTCTATAACAACCAATGCTAATTTCAATAGCGCAAATGTTCCTTCTGGAACTAATCTCGTATCAGCCAATCAGGCTAACGTTTTTTTCAGCGTTGTGTACAGAGAAAATCCTACAGAAATAACGAACCATGGATCGTTGACTTGGGATGTCGCAGCAGGAAATAAAAGAGCAGTTGCATTTCATATTCTACCAGATGTCAGTTGGATTGGAACAAAAGGAAACACATACAGTACAGCAACTTTATCTAATACAGTAACTCAGCGATTATATAGTAACGATAGAGTTGCATATAAAGCTAAAGAAAATGAAGAAATTCATCGAATAGGAATTAGAATTGGATCTAGCGTCGGTGGTGGTTCCGACAGAGTGCAGATTGGTGTATATGATGTCACTAGCGGAACAGCTAATGCCGCATTAATTGCAAATATAACATTCGCTTCTTTAACTGCGAGCCAATTTAATACCATCGATATCACTCCTGTTGCGCTGGTTGCAAATAACAAGTATGCTGTAGCAGCTAGATCCAATACAACTTCTGCTATAACGTGGTATACAGGATATCTAGCGTCTCCTGGTGTCAGAGAAAGTTCACAAACTGGTACAACTCCTCTTCCATCTACCTGGGATTTTGATGATGGTTCGGCGAACGATAACAACCAAACGCTTTGGGCTGATGTTCGTACTATAACTGAACCCGAACCAATTCTAACAGATGTCGATGGTGACAATACTGTACTTGCTGGGCAACAGAACGTAACGGCAAACGGAAGCTCGTTGAGTAACGTTGCCAATATGATGATAATCTCGAACACGATCATCGCATATTGCACGATCGATTCAAACTCAAGCACTCAGCTCGTATTTGATGTTCCTTCTCTTTCTTCTCTGATAGCGTCGAACATAAAGTTTGGTAATGTCACATTTAAGGCAAATACGGCATCAGGTCTTGGATTTCCGAAGTTGGGGTTTGTCTATCCAAATTCACAATACCAAATTCATGATGTAACAGACACTTCAGAAGCCAATATTGCAGGTTGCATTTACTATGGCGCTTCTCCAGCCATAGTCGTTGGCGATCAGATACTCTATTCAAATACGAGTGCTCTTGGATATTCTGTGACCATTGATGGTCAAGGATTTCCGACAATCGCATCAAATACAGATATAACAGATTCTTTCACATATAGAATATACGATTCGTCAGATCTAACTTGGGGAACAGAGGCAACAATCACTGCTTTCGGTTCTTCTAGAGACATTTCTCTGGTCAATTCCCCCGATGGAAACAGGTACTCTAAATACCCTACTGGGAATAACATTATTGCACCATACTCTGTCTATCCAATAACTACTGGCGGTTTGTTTGATGGCGCATCAATACCGAATGCGAATTCTAAGTGGAGAATTATAACTGCCAGGAACGCATCTAGGTGGGAATGGTATAATGGCGGAGGATATACATTTGACGCAACTGGCGCTTCTGCTGGCGATTACACAGCAATATACGAGGTGAGAGATTGGGATGGACAAGGTAACAATGCGACTGCTTCTGTCACTGTTAGTGTTTCTTAGTGCATTTACATTTGCACAACCAATTAACAAAAGCACGTCAGCGACAATAGGAACAAAAATATACAGGGGTGTTGACGCTCCAGGATCAGGCTGCGATTGCGGCAGCACAAACTCAGCTTCGCCTTGCACTGGATCCAGCGTCACCAAATCTCTATCCGACTCAAGAGTGTCATCTCAAATCAAGTTCAGCTTCACTTGTTCTGGCGGCGGACCATGCAAATGTGGAAAGTTTGCCAACGGGCATGATTTCTGGGTTGCTCCGTCAACGAACGGCGGAACCGTGGACATCATAGGAATGACTCCTGCTACAGAAGGAGCAGCAGATTCTACACTAAGAAGCGGTTGGGTTGCGAATCCATCAGCTATAACCACCAACTCATTTATGGATGGTAGACTTGGCGGTGGAACTTCTACAGGAACTCCATTAAATCCAAGTGCAGTAACTCCATATTCAGTCAACACAACGACAACACCAGTAACGACTATTGTTAAGTCGAGAAGTAGGGCTGGTGGTGGGGCTGATTGTAGGGCAACAGATTCTATTGGTATGCAACGATATTGTTTCCTTCATGCTGAGGTTCTTACTGTTCTCGATAGCGTTCCAGCTAACGCAGGAAGCACCATTTTAAGACCTCCGCTGACAGGCACAGAGAAGCCTCTAATATCAACATCAAGCATAAATTTGGCACTGTTGCCAGAGCTAGCTCCTCCAACCAGACCAGATGGAACGACTATCTATCCGTTCGGAAAGACCAGCGTTTATTCTTCATTGACCACAGCGTTAGACTATCTCGCTCCTCCGAAAGTAGAATGGGGAGCTTCAGGTGATTGGCCATATTGGCAGCATATGCCACCTTATTTGAACTTCGGAAGAACGGATACTGGATATCCTAGCGCGAAGATGGAAAATTTGTTGGAAGCATTACAATTGTTGACAATCAATCCTGGAGCATATACTGCTGAAAAAGATTTGCTCGCAATAAGAGCCGTTCAGTGGGGAATCGACTATTACTACATGTGGAAAGCCAGGAACTATGGTCCGATGTATAAAACGAATGGTGGTCATTCTGTTGGGCGATACCAACCAACATTGGTTGCTGCTGCTCTGATGACAGGCGCAACAGGAACTGCTATGCAAACGGATATGCAAAAAATGAATGTCAACGTTTACTCAGGCAATGGAACCGCAGACAGGTGCGGATTTGACGTTGGAAACGTTATGTGGTATTTTACTGATACTGCCAAGGCGATCTATGGTGTATACAACATAACAGGATGCGGTGGATATACTGATTATACGAGACAAACCAATTCTTTGTATATTGATCCTGCCCATGTTGGTGATAATGGTCGATTGGCAATAAATGACGACAACGATGCTGCTGATGTTGGATCTTGTTCTGGAGCATACCAAGGAATTAACAACGGACCGATGCTTGGCACAGTAAACCTGATCAAGGCTATTCCTGCATTGAGAGCCATTGATTTCGATCTTCTTGAGGGATATACGTTACAGAGATTAGACAATGGCACGTACTGTCGAGCCGATCAGAATCCAGCGAATAACGGATTTTGGGGAGAGTGTTCTGGTGGTACGAATTCTGGTTGGCCATGTCGTTCCGCTGGAGATTGTGGAACTGGTAGCTGCATTCGTGATGGTGATGTTCAGTATACCAGCTGGTTCGGTTGGAACATGTTGAAGCAATATCGTTCCTGCTATGACGCCAAAACCTGCACTGGAATGGAAGGTCTCTAGTCATGGGATTTAGAGCAATTGAGCCAGTTCAAATTACTGGGTTGTTGTCTGCTTCTAGCACAACTTTCGCCAATGGCTGGAATAATGTAAACATATCAACAGTAACGACCATACCTGCCCCAGCAACTGCAGTTTTATTTTATATTGTTAATGATAGCAGCGGTTCTCAAGCGGCTGGTATTAGACATGCAAACAATACCGCCAATGTTGTTGCAATAAGCAATTTTGCTGGCGGAAGAATTTCTCACTTTATTGCAACTTTAGAAGGATCTTCCGGATCCACATTTAGTTTTAATACAGATTCCAATACAGCAGTTAAATTTTTCGTTGGCGGCTTTTTTCATGAATTGACTGTTTTCGAACCTCAAAATAGAATTACAAATGCAACATCGACAAATAGTTGGCAAACGAAAACAATTAATGAAGTTCCAACAGGAACAACTTATATTTTAAATGGAACTGTTGTAAATACAACTCAACCAAATAATATTTGGAGAGAAGTTGGTGGTTCGGTAGAGTACCCATGTCATGGTTACATATCATTCATTAAATTAAATTCAAATAAACAATTTGAAGTAAACGTATCTTCCTCTAGCTTAGTTGAGGTGTGGGGATACACTGATAAAAATTGGCTTCAACCTGTTGCCACATTGACTGGCAACACAATGGCTAACACTGCTTGGTCTGCAAACAACAATTGGAATGATTTTCCATATCTATATCCAAATAAAACTGGAGTTCTTGTATTCCAAGACGATGGTTGGAATGCGAGCCATACTGGATTTTTGCGAAAAAAAGGATCGTCCTGGAGCATAGCGAGAGCAGGAAATCAACCGCCAACAAGTTTAATTGTAGAACCAGATGCTAATGGAGCTTTCCAATACTGGATTGAAAACGTAACTCCAAACACTGGCTCATTTGTCGTTTCTACTCTATTCACAGAAACAGTTCCTGACTACACTCTGACAGATGTCAATACAACAGAGTCAGTGGTAGCAGGACAGGATTCTGTTGTATTCTCTGGTAGAGGGTTAAGTACAGTAGACAAAATTCGTATAGCATCAAACACAAGATCTATAAGCAAAAACGTCACATCAGCAAACGCAACTACTGTTATTGCATCTATCCCAACCGATTCTGAACTGTTTAGTTCAAATGTTACATTCGGAAATATAACGTTCTCAGTTGAGGTTTCTGGGAATGCAGTCGCAAATTTAAGCGGCACTCTTGCGTTGTCTGAGCAGTATGGTCAACACGATGTTATTAACGTATCTCAGAACACCAACTCCAACACGATATACTTTGCGCAGATTCCTGCTGTAAAAGTTGGAGACAAGATCGCTCACGATTCAATAACTAAAACATATGGTTGGGGTGCGACCATAGACAGCAATGGATTCGTTTCCGTTAGTTCGACATATTCGACCCAATCAGATAACCTTTCTTACAGGATATACTCTACAGAATTCCAAGAATGGTCAACTCCAGGCACCGTAACAATACAGTCACCATATATTAACGCAAGAGCCAATTCTGTTAGAGTTACGAAGTCTGTGGACGGCAAACGATATAGTCGATATGTAGATGGAAGCGGACCGAGATATAATCCAACAATCATAGTGCGGTCTCAGGCTGCCTTGAATTCTGCGTTGTCTTTGAGTCAAGAAGCACTTTCGGGTCAAGTGATTGGCGTAGAGTATAACACGACTCCATATTTCATGGACGAAACAATAATATCGGGTAAGACGTTTGCTTCTGGATTGACTATTTGCCAATATGGCAGCAGAATGCCTGTATTTAATTACATTAGAGTCAGAGGATTAGTCAATACCAAACTTTCTGGAATTGATTTATATAAAGCGTCAAACGGAACTTGTTTAACCATCAATTCTGGTACGGATAACTTCACGTTTGAATACTCCAAAATACACTCCACGTACTGGGATCCGAACGGAAACTATGGAGCATATGAACCGTCAGCTACTCAAGCCTCGGCTATTAAATTAGTTTCTTCTGGGGCTGGGGCGAATATTGCCAACGTGTACATAACGAACAACCAAATCTATAATGTCCTTGAAGGATTGACGACTTCACAAGGATTTACTGGCGACTTCCATTTTATAGGGAATGAAGTCTACAACATGTACACAGGTGGTTTGGCTTTCGGTTCGCAAAATCCAAATACGGGCACTACCAAGATAAATTGGAATTATATGCATTCCGCTTATGGTTTATCTTCAGATGCTAATATTGGACTTGGGACACCACCGCATGTGGATTACATTCAACCCAGAGCGGTTCAATCAGACTGGACACTGGAGATTGTTGGTAATATATTGGTACCAGGAAACTCGAGAGGAGGTAACTTCGTTCAATGTATATTCCTGGACGATCAGCACGTTGTTGGTGACAACACTCACTTCTATACTGCAAACGTAATCGGTAATCTTTGTGTTACAAATAGCACTCACGCCATATCTATTCTACAGAGCAAAAACAGCCGAGTTATTGGAAATAGCGTTCTTCCTGCATCAAGTTCTGCAACAATTGGTGCCAAAGTATCAGTCGGAACTGGAACTGCCTCATATCCAGATGGAGATGGCGGTGGGAATATTGTGAAGAATACAGTCGCCGAAACGATAAACGGTAATCTAACAGAGACGAATAATTATGAATACAACTCTTACTCTGCTGCTGTGCTTGCAACACTATTTGTCGGACCAACGTTCTCTGGATCTACTTGGTATACGAAGCAGGGTGCATTAAGTGCTACATCAATGTTGATTGGCGGTCCTCTAGATTTGGCTACAAATATCGGTTCTGTTGGAACTGGGTATGTAGATTTCACCAACAGAACAATAAACACTTCGATGGAATAAAATGCCAATATTGTACTTAGCAAATACAACCGCATCGTACAACGGAAGCACTTCTGCCACTACGCACAGCCTCACAATCAATAAACCAACTGGAACTGCCATTGGCGATGTTCTCCTTGTATTGATAAGTGGTGCAGAAGACGATGGAACTAGCAGACCTCTAAGCCAAGAGGTTTCTTTTAGCGGATTCACCAAAGTCACTGAAGCAGGCATCTTTTCTACAACAAGAACCAGAAGATCTTGGGTATATGTAAAACCCATAACAAGTTCATCTGAACCATCATCATATACTTTCACCGTCACTTACTCGTCTGGCGGCGTGATGAATATGGCGGGCATTGCCGCCAGATTTTCTGGAATAGATTTACTTTCTCCTGTAAACGCTAACAGCTCATTTGATGGCGACACACCAGCAAACACAACTATTACGTTTAATAGTGTAACGACTACTGCTGCCAACACAATGTTGGCTATGATGGGATATGTCAGAAGAAACCTAACAACTACATTTAATGATGGCACGAAAATCACTGATGTTTCTCAAGCCGGCACCGCTACTGCTGGGGGAGGAATCACTTCCTTTATGGGGTACTTGGTTCAAGACCCAATACAAGCAAGTGGAAACAAGACTGCCACATATTCTGGCGGAACAGCCAGAGAGAACGACGCACTAATCGTAGCTCTGAATCCAGCATCGAATGGAATCTATGTGGTTGGGCAATCCAACAATACAATTTATGCTAACAGCTCAAACGTAACCATACTCGGCTCTGGGTTGGGTTCTGGTGCATACGCCAAACTGGTATACGCCAACCAAGAAATATTGATGGTAGACTACGTTGCGAACTCAACGCAACCGTATTTCTTCTCGCCTTCTCTGGCTGATGTCTTCGCTTCCAGAATACAGTTTACCGATTCAGCCAACCTTCAGATTCTAAATGCTCAGAGCGGAATCGTTGCCACTAAGATCGTTTCGTTTCAACCGCCAACAACAAAGACAGTTCATAACGTAACTGACATATCTGAAATTTTAAACGACGGTTCGATTTACTATGGGCAATCGCCTGCAATCACAGTAAACGATCAGATAGTATTTGACTCAAAATCATCATTGACCTACAACGTATCTTTGGATTCTCAGGGATTCATCACAATAGATTCGTTAAATACTGATGCGAACGATTCGTTCACCTATCGAGTCTATGAGTCTACGGCGCAGGTGTGGGGAACGGAAGGAACCATAACATTTATTGGAGAGAGTGGCGCTGCTCCTTATTTCTCCAATAAGATAAAGATGTATATCAGGGTAGTCTAATGGCAAACGAATTCGTATTCCAATCAGAACAGTTCGTTGAGACTGGAAAAGAAGAAATTCCCAGCATTTCTTTAAATACCGAAGAAAACACTTTCGGTATGAGCGCCAATTTAAAATATGTTTCTACTACTGGTAACGATGCATCTACTACACCAAACAATCCATCAACTCCTTGGCTAACAATACAAAAG
>Ga0315904_10001550_pt1 | contig 36735 bp, 52 predicted proteins | sample LakEriMetagenome_6_FD_203529 | JGI IMG/M metagenome (GOLD analysis project Ga0315904, IMG submission 203529) | Freshwater fungal communities from buoy surface, Lake Erie, Ohio, United States - Buoy 12 MA120 | ecosystem: Environmental > Aquatic > Freshwater > Lake | place: USA: Lake Erie, Ohio...
TCGTCGCACCGTAGCCATACTCTGAAGACTCAATCTGCTTCCACGGATTGTCTGACCGTGAAGCTTGGTGGGTGTAGTAGTCAGTGACCGCACTGAATACATCAGCCAGCGTCTGCCCACGATTGCCGCGCCCTGACCGGAACAGAGACTGCAACTCATCCACTTTGTTAAGCAGTTGGGTTGACGGCTCCGCAATGATAGGGCTGTGCAACCCCGTGAAGAAGTTGCGTGCAGTGGTAGGCGTCACCGGCTGTTCATCCAGCGTGTTCATCAGATGCTTGAACCTAATCTGCGTACCGATGTAGGCGTCAATCATGCGGTCAATGTCCTGCAATCGGTCGTTCGCGTTCTTCGTATGCTTGACCACTGCGCGGAACACTTTGTTGTTCGTATCGTGCAGATTGTAGCGGAACGTGTTGTCGCAAACGACACAGACATTGCTTGCATTCACTGCAAACGGACTGGACTGGTCGTGTGAGTTGATGAAGTTGAGATAAGCCCTGAACTCACGCCCCGCAGCCCTGAACTCTGGCAAGTCAGGGATGCTGACGGATACGAACACGCGCCCACGGTCGCAGACACTCCCAACTGAATCAATCTTGGCACCCTTCACTGACAGCAATGCGTCATTGACGATGTCCAAGAACTGATTGTTGGTAATGAGACTGTAGGTGTCCCGATGGACAGGCTTGCCGATGTAGAGATTATTATCTGAGCAAGTGACCCGCGTCCACTCAGACGGACTTCCGTCTGGATTGAACATGGTTTGCTTGGAAACATCCCACTTGGTTAGCCAGTTGTCATCAACTGCGATGGTCTCCCTGACATGGGTCAGCCCATGCCAAGCCTGTTTGATTCCTTCCTGACGGTCGAACTCTCCGATTTTGTGTGACATATGTTTGTTTGTTTTGTTTGTTTCTGTTCAGTCCACCTTTACGGTGAAATTGAGCTTACGCACTTCTTCGCGAACAAGTTCCGACAAGTCAAGCTGCTTCGCTAACTCCGTTGCGTCGATGTGGTCCGACAAATCAGCGCGGCTAAACCAATCTGACACGCGGTCTGACACCATATCATCAACATCCATGTCATCATCGACCAGATCCTTTACGTTTTCCACGATTCTGTCCGTATCTATGTGCTCTTCCAGATTCATTGAATCCAATAGAGCAGACATCGTTTCCCTAAGCTTCGCATCACTGACAGTCTTCTCACTGATGCGGGCTTCCAGTTTCTGCCAAACGGCCTCCGCGATAGCGTCGACCATGTTCTCTACCAGTTGGTTTGTATTCATTTGTTTTGTTGTTTTTTGGAACCGGACGGTTCCCCTATGCCCACGCTGACGCATGGGCAACGGGCAACCTACCTATCACTCATGGATTCCGTAGAGTTGGAAGTGCTCTGGGAAGTCGAAGTCATGGTAGTGGTCGAAGATTCGTGGATACTCTCCAAACTTCTCTTTCCACAGGGTTAGGAACTTGCTAGCGTCGCAATCCTCTTCTAGGTAGAGGATATGCCCCTTGCGGAATGAGTAGTCTGTAAATGCCCCAGAATTTATTCCTAACTGTTTCAGTTCGATTTCATCCACCTCTAGCCATCCATGACTAGGGTCCGAGTGCATTGCGAATGTCGTGTTCATAGTTTAGCCTTCACTTTTTGCCAGTACTTCTCTGTTTGTGGTTTGTTTGGACCTGTTGGTCCACCGTTCCAAATCTTTGCCCTCACTTCATCCGAAACCGGCCACCCGTACTTTCGTCCGTAGTGGTCAGTGTAGATGCGGAACATCTCCGCGCATTTGGAGATGTCGCGCCTATCGTCCAAGCTGTAGTGAGTTTTGGCTATTCTATTGACATCTCTGACGGTTATTTCCCACATTTGAGCAGGACCGACAGCGCGTCCACGGTCACCTATGGCGTTGACGTTGCCGCCAGATTCGACGGCTACGATGGCTAAGAATAGAGCAGTTAGATTCATAATTAAGAGTTTTTAGTCTCTACTGCGTCCAACTTTTGAATGCTGAAGTAGTTACCAACTGAACGTCGGTTTCCACACGTTTCAATCCAACTGCCCCAGAGGCTTTCGCCCTGTACTTTATCCACGCGAAACTCTATTTCGCAGATGCGTCCAGTTTCCTTTCGAGTGTATCCGGTGTAATAACCTCCACGGTTTTTGACCAGTTGCGTTTCTGGTGTCGTACCCTGATACGTTTTTCCTATTACTATGTCGTCTATTTTCATTTCCATTTCTTTCTGTTTTTAGCTTACTTCTTGAGGCTAGCGACCAGCGCGGCAATGTCCACTCCGTACTTCTTCGCAAGCAGTTCAAGCGCATCGGTCTCGGTCAGACGCTTGGCAACTTGCTTCACTTCGTGCCTAGCGAAGTGGTCCGCAGTTTCAAACTTCATGGTTCCACCCGTTCCTTTCGCATTTTGCGTGACTCCGGTCACGATGACGCGACCAGCCGCAATTTCAGATGTCACCGCGCTATTCATTTGAACAGCGCAGTTCTGAAGATAGATGTTATGAGCACGCTTCAAAGCTTGGCCTTTCAATCCGGCTCCGTTATCAGTTAGCGCAAACTCCGTGCGTTTCATCGGTTTCCAAGACGTTGCGCCACTCTTCGATTCACGCGCAACTAGACGGTTTTCGACACTCTCGACGATGCTGATTGCTGACATGGTTTTTTCTTTCTCTGTTTTTTGAAACAATTCGCCACGGTTCTCCGTGTTTAACCCTTGCGCCACGATGAGGCTTGTTTCATGCAAGAGACCTAGGGAAAGGATTCCGACATTGCCGGAATCCCTTGTCGACATTGCCGACAAGTTTTTCCCCTTCGTGCAATTCCTAGGTTTTCACAAGACTCGCAAAGTCTTCCCCCGTTTTTGTGGATTAATCAGATGAAAATCTGAAGAGTGATGGACCGTCGCCCCGTCCACGCTCGCCGCACGGGGAAGGCTTGTGCCCGTTCCCCCGCTTACTTGCGCCAGACTCTCGCCCGCGCATCGGGTCGTCGCGTAACTACTTGCTCGCATCGCCAGCGGATTCTCGCCCGCCGTCACTTCCGTTAGACTGTCAATCGAACGAGACAGACGATGGATGACACTTTTAACGAAGACGAGAACTGTTTTAGGTACTTTCGCAAGTAACGCAAGACAAGCAACTTACGCACACTCTTTCTCGGCGTATCGTGCGGAATGATACGTTTTACGAAGGCGTTCTCCGTATCCAAGAATCAGAGACACGTTTCACGTGAGACGTATCCTCTCATCCGATACACGGCACGCCACTCCCAACCCTAGGCAGCACAAAAGCAAAAGACTAGCACTTCTCCAAGATGCGAAAAAGTGGCGAGAGAGACGAAGGACAAGAGACGCAAATCAGTTGCCGGAACTAAAGGCAAATCAGTTGCCACAACCCATTCGCAACTTCGTTGCAACTCTCGCGTGCGCTCTTGAGCATATTCGCATGGACGCATATGCAGCAGACTTGCAGGCGGCTTGCGCGCTCGCAGTCACTCACAGCCGCCGGTCGCCCTCTCACGCGCTACCCACGGGGGGGGAGGGGACTCGCGCTTATTGGCCCTCCGTCGCGCCCGATCCTTCCAATCGCCCCTTAAAAAAAATTACCAAGTGTTCCCTGAACTCATGTTATAGGGAAGTGAAAGGAAAACTTGTCAAGCACAAAAGTGACAAATGCTTGATTTATTTTTAGAAAAGTTCTTAAAAGGGCCGATGAGATTGAAAGACCCTCTGGCTATGAGTGTGGCTGCGGCTGCGGATAAGGGGAGAAACTTCTTGGAAAGGCGTGACCCTGCTATGGCGGCGCGTGTCTTGGAGATGCTGGCTGATGGAAATAGCTTTAGGGAGATAAAGAAGGAAACCAATTTGGATTGGGAGACGGTGAGTAGGTTGAAGGCTAGGCATTCGATGGTGTTGGAGGAGCGTAGGAAGCAATTGGCGCAAGATGCTTTGGATGTGGCTGAGGGGTTGAGGCTTCTTCAGAAGGAGAAGATGAGGATGTTGGCTGAAGACCCTGAGCAATTGGCGCGCACTAACATCAGGGATTTGGCCATTCCGTGGGGTATAGCGAATGACAAGTTCATGGCGGCAATGGGGGAGAACAAAGTGACCATTGAGCACAAGACTGCGGCTCCTAGCTTGGAGGATGCTATGAAGGCGATTGAGGAGGCTAGGGCTAAACTTAAGGCTAGTTCTGTGGAGGTTATTACGAAGGACGTAACTCCGTGAGTTTGGTCTGGGAGAGGCATGAAGTTCTTAAGCCGCCGACCGATGCGGAGTTGGCGGCTATGTCCCCAGAGGACGTTCTCAAGCTCCATGAGGTTTACCATTCGGCCATCGCGAATAGCAAACGCGACCCCTATCGGTATGGGTGGAAGCTCCCCCATTGGAAAGATGCAGAAGAGCTATTGTCTACACATTCGGAACTTTTGGTAAGTGGTGGCAATAGGTCCGGCAAGACAAGCTGGGCGGCTCACGCCGTAGTTAAGGCGGCAATTGAGAACCCACAGTCAGTTGTGATGTGCTTTGCCCAGAATGCGGATGTGTCCATCCGTCAGCAGCAGAGTGCCGTATACGATGCGTTGCCTGAGGAGTATAGGGTGAAGGTGTTAGGTACGGAAGAGAACGTGTCCTATACGCGAAAGAACGGCTTTAGTAAGGCGTCTCTAATTCTTCCGGGCAGTAAGAGTTCCATCATCTTTAAGACTTATGCCCAGTTCCTCAACAATGACACTATTTTGGAAGGTGCTGAGTTGGGTTGCCGCGACCCTAAGTGGATTAACATTGGGGCTTGGTGTGATGAATATCTTGTCGGACCAGAGCTTCTGGCCACTCTTAGGTTTAGGCTTGCTACTCGGAACAGTAAGCTGGTGGTCACTTTCACGCCTATCGACGGCTACACCGAAGTTGTTCGAGACTACGTTCAGGGAGCGGAAACACTACGAAGCAAGCCAGCCGTACTCTTGGGCGGTAGAGCGGTTCCTTACCTACAACGATCAAAGAACCGAGACGCGGGCATCATTTACTTTCATTCCTCCGACAACCCGTTCGGTGGATATGAGCGCATCGCTAAAGACCTCAGTGGACGGCCAGAGCCTGAAATCCTAACCCGAGCTTATGGCATCGCCACCAAGTCGATGTCCACTAAGTTCCCCAACTTCTCTCGGGAGATTAATGTCGTCCCGCATGAGAAGATAGATTTGAAGGGTAAGACCAAGTACATGATCTTGGACCCTGCTGGTCGCAAGAATTGGTTCATGGCTTGGGTGGCTATTGACGAGTCAGAGACTTGGTGGGTCTATCGCGAATGGCCCGACGTTAATGTGGGTGATTGGGCCAGATGGCATGGGGGCAAATGGACTGGAGGAGAAGGCTCCAAAGGTCTGGGCTATGGAATAAAAGACTACGTCGAGTTAATTACCAGCATGGAGTCTGAAACCAAAGACACCATCTTTGAGCGTTTGATTGACCCCCGTCTAGGCGCGGCCAAATACCAGACACAAGACGGCGCATCGTCAATTATAGAAGACTTAGCGGACAATGGGCTAACTTTTATCCCAGCTCCCGGAGTGGACATTGAGGATGGTCTACAAGCCCTACAGAGCAAGATGGCTTACAATAGGAAGTTTCCGATTGACTCTGTAAACAGACCTCACTTTTACATATCGGAAAGATGCCAGAACATCATCTCAGCCTTACAGGAGTACACCGCCGAAGGCGGGCAGGATGAGGCGTGGAAAGACCCGATAGACGTTATTCGCTATTTAGCTGTTAGTCCCGCTTGCTACATAAGTGAGGACACGATGAGAACAACCAAAACTAATAGGGGTGGCTATTGAAGAAGTCAAAGAAAGTTGAAAAGGTGGAGCCCACTTCACCAGTTCAGGAAACAACCTTTAGGGTGAAGGTTTTGCAACAGGCCAAGAATCCCCAGTGGATTTATTGTCAGGCTCTCCATCAGGACATGGGTAAGCTTCCTGTTGTTATTCCCCGCCGTCTAACCAATAAGCTTGTTGGCAAGCAAGTTCTTGTGGAAGCCATTACGGACAACGTAGGCACCACCTATCGTTATGTCCAAGACCAACCCCATTGATGACACCACCAATAATCGGTGGCTCATCCAGCATTCTGATAGGCTGATTAGGTATGAGTATGAGCAGCGGTTAAAGGGGAAAATTACGGAAGAAATGTTTCCTGATGAGCTTGCGGATCGAATTGGCCGCACGCAGGAGTACGTTTGTGGTATTATAAAGAACGCAATCTCCCGCGCCAAATCATGCTCCAAACCAAGCAACAGCAAGCCCTAACTTTCGTTGACGATGACGGTCCCGATGTTGTTGCGCTTGTCGGCGCATACAATCGTACCCTGACAGAACTCTCCACCTACTTCGATCAGTGTGTAAGTAGCTCTGACGGGCGGCGTTGTTACTGGCCGGGAAAGTCTTCTGATTTGCGTAAGCATGGGGCTGATGCGTTTCCGTGGGATGGGGCGTCGGATACGGAAGCTCGGTTGATTGATGAGCGTATAAATAACTACGTCTCCATCTTCATGGCGGCTTTGGAACGAGCCAACATCCGAGCCTATCCGGTTGAGATGTCTGATTCGGGACGGGCTAGGGTGGTTAGCGCGTTCATCAAGTGGATGCGTTCGTCCTACATCCAGAGGTTTCGTCAGGAGATGGAGCTTGCAGCCAACTACTTCCTAGAGCGTGGGCTGATGATCACCTACGTTGGGTGGGAACGGATGGAGAAGAAGTATCTCCAGAAGATTGATTTGCAGCAGATTGCCGCCAACTCGCCTGAACTGGCCAAGCTCATCATTGAGGGCCAGAACGATGAGGACATCATCAAGATGTTGAAGGCCGTCTACCCTGATCTGATTGATAAGAAGGCCAAGAAGGCTTTGAAAGACCTGCGGGATAAGGGAGTGGGGGAAATCCCTGTAAGCCGTCTTTCAGTTGATAGACCCTTTGTCCAAACCTGCGCTCCTGATGGGGATGTGTTCTTCCCGTCCTACTGCATTGATCCGCAGCGTGCGCCGTTCGTCTTCTATCGCACCTTTCTTTCGGTACAGGAGGTCTTGTCCCGTGCGGCTTCCGATGGGTGGGATATGGAGTGGTGTGAGTATGTGGTGAAGCACTGCCGTGGGGTGAACACCTACAATCTGGAGAACGTCTACGGCACCCGTGGAAACTCTTACGCCCGTTACCGTCAGCAGTATGACGCTACGGAACTTGTGGAAATCATCTACGGCTTCAATCGCCTGATTGATGCGGAAGATGGTTCTGAGGGCATTTACGTTACAGTGTTCAATCCCAAGTTCACTGGTCAGGGCGGCATCAAGCCCTACGCCAAGTATGAGCTTCTGAATGGATACAACGACTATCCGTTTGTTGTCACCCGTCTGTCGGAAGACAGCAAACGATTGTACGAAGTTCAAACCTTCACGGACATTCTGAAGGGTCCGCAGGATCAGGTGAAGGCTGAACGCGACAGCCGTATTGATCGTAATAGTCTGGCTACCCTACCTCCCATCATGCACCAGCCGGGCAATCCCCCGACTGATTGGGGACCGGGACGCTTCATCCCTGTACGTCGGGCGGGAGAGATAAGTTTTGGACCTACCCCTCCCTACAATCCGGGATCGGTGGAGATGGAGAAGACAATGATTGAGGCGGCTGACAACATTGTCGGTCTTAATGCCAACAATCCCGTAAGCCAGATTCGCCAGCAGTTTCTGGTTAATAAGTTCCTCCATCACGCTCAGGAGGTTCTGAAGGCTTGCTTCAAGTCCTATCAGAGGTTTGGCCCTGAGCAGATGTTCTTCCGCGTGACGGGAGTGGCTGATCCGATGCGGTTTGATAAGGGCAATCCCGATGAGGACTTTGACATCAAGATTAGCTTTGATGTGCTGAACAACGATCCCGAAACCGTTGAGAACCGTCTTGGCCAGTTTGTCAGTCTGTTGCAACTAGACCGCAATGGTCGTATTAATGTGGACGCGCTGCTTGAAATGAGCGCGACGCAGATTGATCCCATCATGGCTGATGCCTTCCTGCAACCCGCTGAACAGGCTCAACAGCAGGTGGTAAAGATGGTGACGGAAGACTTGTCCAAGATTTACGCTGGCATTGAGGTGGGTGCTCGTCCCAATGGGGCGCAGATTGCGTTGGAGGTTGTACGTCAGTACGTCAGCCAGCCTGATGTTATGGGTCGTCTCCAGCAGGATGAAGCCTTCCGCACCCGTCTGGACAAGTACACGGCCCAATATCAATTTGCATTGACTCAGCAGCAGAACGCTGAGATTGGTCGTTTGGGTACAGCCCCCGCCCAGATGGGTGGAGTGGAAACCCAAACCATCAATCAATGAACTTATTCGGAACCAAGAAGCATCCCCTAGAAGAACAGATTAGGTTTCTGGGGGAAAGGGAGCAGTTTCTGGACTTTCTTGATTGGGTTCAGGCTGGGAAGGAACTAGCCATCTCCAGCCTTCAACGTGCGCCGGATGGCCGTATCCGTGAGATTAGCGGCAAGATACAGGTGTACGATGAGATTCTTACGCTGTGCAACTATCAAGACCTGCTCATAAAGAGAGGTATGCGTAAGATGAGCGGATTGCCGGTTTAACTTCTGGATGCCTTACAATACGGGCTTCGCAATGCCCGTGGCGTAAAGACGGCATCCATAATGTCAAACGAAGTCCAATCGGCTAACGCAGGAGCCGACCAAAAACCTGTGGCTAAGAACATATCAAATAGCGAGCTCATCGCTATGCGGTATAAGGCTATGACGGAGGCTATGAAGGTGCCAAATTCGCCTGAAGAGCCGAAGGAAGAGCCTAAAGAGGTGGTTCCCGACGAGCCAGAAGTACCTAAGGAGGAGGCACGGCAAGAAGAGCCCCAGCCAAGTCCTGAGGAACCAAAGCCCGAAGAGGAACAAAAGGTTCTTTCAAAGGATTACGATTTGGAATCCATGAGTGAATCGGAGCTTAAGGAGCTTGCACAGAAGCTCGGTAGCAAAGCTGTCGCCCGATTTGGGGAATTGACGGCTAAACGTAAGGCTGCTGAGGAACAAGTGTCTGCTCTGAAAGCAGAGATTGCCAAGCGTGAGGAATCCTCATTTGAGGCGAAGGTTAGCAATAACCCGTACGCCAACATCAACTCAAAGGAAGACCTTGATGCAAAATATCAAGAGCTTACGGAGGTGATGGAATGGGCTGAGGAGCGGCTCGACAGGGCCGAAGACCTAGCTGCCGAAGACGTTGTGACGAACGAAAACGGCAGGGAATACACCAAGCGCGAACTCAGGGAGGTTGTTAAGCGTGCGCGAAAGGCTAGGGATGTCTATATTCCCGATCAGGGAAAGCAGATTCAACTGGCCAAAAATCGCGCAGAGCTAAAACAAGCTCTGGGTGAGAAAGCTAAAACAGAGCTTTCTTGGCTACAGGGAGAAGACAATGATGTCCGCAAGCAGTATGAAGTGTTGATTAGTGACCCCAAGTTGAAAGCTGTAGAAAAGGCATTGCCCGACTTGGCACCTCAACTACCCTACCTGCTTGCCCATGCGGCTAATAGCCTGTATGCGCGTCGTCCTGCTGAGACAAAGCCAGCAGCCCGACTATCTCCCCCGAGTCCTGTGGTTTCTCAAGGCGCAGAATCCTCAAAGCCTGAGACCCGTCAGTCGAAGGCCCTGAACGACCTTTCCACCCGCTTTAACAAGAGCGGGAGTTATAAGGACTTCAAAGCTATCCGTGCTCTTCAACATTCTAAATTCTAACTATCATGGCTTTTTCAGCTACCTACAATAAAACCAATGGCACGAATGCTTCGGCCATTTCCAACCGTGAAGACCTCACGGACGTTCTGACCATTCTGGCTCCTGAGGAGACTCCGGTTCTTTCTCTGGCCGCCAAGAGCAAAGCTACCGCCACCTTCAATGAGTGGACGGTTGATGCGCTCGCCACTCCGTCTACCACTGGTATTCAGGAAGGCGCGGACATCTCGACCTACACGGACAAGTTTGCTACCCGTGCGCGTCTTGGTAACTACATCCAGTTGTTCCGGCGTGACTACATGGTCAGCCAGCTTCAACAGGCTGTTGAGTCCGTTGGTCCGGCTCGTCTCGCTGAGGCTGAGGCCAAGTCCATCCGCGAACTGAAGCGTGACGTTGAGAAGACCATCTGCTCGGACAATGATCGTTCGGCTGAAGATGGCGCTTCGGTGCGTTACCAGATGCGCGGTCTTGGTCTGTGGCTGTCCAACACGCCCGGTGCGGACGTTCCGTCTGCCTACCGTACGCCCACGGCGTCGATCAACTCGTCTGGTACGACCCTGACGGAGAACGTGTTCAACAGTCTTGTCGCCTCCATTTTCAGCCAGACCGGCAATGTGGATGCGCTGACGCTCGTTGCTGGTACGACCCTGCGTCGTACGATCAGCGGCTTTGCCCGTTCGGACGGCAACACCAACGAGAACGTCTACCATGTCAACCAGATGGCCGACGACAAGCAGGTCACCCTGTCGGTGAACACCTATGATAGCGACTTCGGTCTTATCTCGGTGGTCAACGGCAACCCGGTCTGCTTGCCGGATGCGTCCCGTGGCTACCTCATCAACCCCAACTACATCGGCGTGGCCGAGCTTCTGAGCGTGGGTTCGACCCGTGTTCCGAATGCGGGTGGTGGTGAGAAGGGCTTTGTGGATGCGGCTCTGACCCTTCAGGTCATGTCGCCGCTGGCTCACGGCAAGATTACCGCCGTTACCTGATATTAGTTGACTTAAACGAAAGCCCGTGTGGTACAATGCCGCACGGGCTTTTTTATGCACATCATTACGTCATTTCCCAAATATTCCGATGGAGAGGTTCATCGCGCTTTGATGCGGGAGATTACTACTGGAATTGCTCTTAAACAGGCTTGGGAAGGAGAGCGGGAGAAGATTTGCGCGCAAGAAGTAGATAAGATAAAGAAGGCTCAGAAGTTTGGCTTTAAGAATCTACGCTGTGTGGCGGTAACTCCCGCTTGGGAATGGTTTAACATCCGCAAGAAGTATGGCCATGAAGCCATGCACGACCGTGGATTTATTAAGGATTACCAGAAAAGATTTCCTCATCTGGCTCCTAACAAACTCTAATGGGCAACGTCACCTACACTTCCATTTACAACCGCATTAAGGCGTTGGCTGGCATTCCCAGTCCAGATGCTAATGCTCAGACGCAAATCACCGAGTACATCAATCGGCGGGCTAGGATGGCGTATGAGGCGTCTGATTTCTGGCCGCGATGGTTGGTGGTGGGGGAACTACGCAACTATCAGTCCACTACGGTAAATGCCACCGCTTTGGTTGTTGGCTACACCTATACGATTTTAACCGTTGGCACCACCAATTGGGTGGCGGTTGGGGCTACAAGCAACACTGTTGGGGTTGTATTTGTTGCTACTGGGGCTGGTACGGGAGACGGTACGGCCACTTGGAACAGCAACATTGTTCCCTTCACCCAAGCGGGTAAGGATACGATTGATAAGTTTATCCGCATACATAAGGTTTATCAGCCTTTCTATCTGAACTCGGCGGTTGAGCTTGAGTTCTATGTGACCAACTCTGGTGCGGCGGTTGTTGGAGACACCAATAGCTCAACGGCATCGGCCTACATCACTTACAAGAAGGATTGGGATGGCCCTTATACCAGTGTAAGCACGAACATCCCAGAAGAGTGGCAGGAGTACATCAGTCACGGAGCTTATGCGGACTGGCTAAGGTCTGATGGCAAGAACGATGTTTCTCTTCAGGAAGAGGCATTTGCTCAAAACCTACTGGATCAGGAGCTTGGTGGGGTTGATGTAACCCGTTCGGTTGGGATTGCGGCCCATCGTATCTCCACTCATGTAAGCCGGTCTTTCCGTAGCTGCTGATGAATAGCTACGTTGTTAATCTCTATCCGGTTCCTAACGATGGGTATCCCGGTCAGACGCTCACCATAGACAGCGCACAGGCTTATCAGTTTACCCAAGCAATTGACTATAAAACGACCTGTTGCTACATTACGGTGGCGGGTGGAGATTTTTACGTCACGTTTGACGGATCAACTCCATCCGTAAACAATGGCCATCATATTGAGGTTCCATTTGCGGGATGGTGGTCAAAGGAGGCTACCCGAGTTGCTAAAATGATAACAACTGGTGGTCATACTTCTCGCGTTACATTTTCTCAATTTACCTACTAACATGGCTAATTCCAAGATCGTCAATACCCCGTCTCAGGCTATTGCCCAAACGGGTACAACCCATACTCAGCGGACGATTAGTGGTACGGCTGCTGCCATCATCAACTGGACGCTCAACGCCAACACTACCCATGTGTTTGTGCAGTTTACTGGAGCCAATGCCCGCGTGACTCTGGATGGGTCTACCAACCCGACGACTTCCCTTGGTTTCCAGTATCCCGATGGTTCTACTGCCTATTGGACCCGCCAGATTGCCCTGAACGCCAAAGCCATTCGTGACGATTCCACGGATGTCATTTGCGAGATTCAGGAGCTCAACTTCCTGTAATGCAGTTTGACACTCCAATCTTCTCTCGGCCTTTTGTGAAAGAGCGTGGGGTTGTTCCCACGCTGGCTGACCGTGAGTTTTGGAGTCCTGTGTTGATGTCGCGTCCTTCTCAGCTTCCTCCTGACATCATCTACAGCTTGGTAACGTCCTCTGGGGATAACTACATCGACAGTAGCAGCAATCAATTTATAGCCGTCACCTAACATGGCCGACATTCGCATCAATTCTCTTCCGACCACAGCTAGTGCTTCGTCTTCTGACGACTTTCTGGCTCTTGACGGTGCAACGAACGGCACGCGCAAGCTGAACGCCTACAGCCCGACGTTTGGCGGCAATCTGACGGTGAGCGGGACGGGCAACAGCAGCGTCGCTGGAAATCTTGGAATTGGCGAAACCTCACCCGTTGTTCCGTTGCACGTTAAGACTACCGGAACGGGAACTGGTGACTTTGATAACGCGATTGCAACGCTTCGTTCAACCGCTGCGGGTAGGACTATCACTCTGCAATTTTCCGATACGACGAATCAATCTTACATTTCAAGCAAGAGCGGTGCGCTTAACTTTGGCGTCGGAGGAGCTACGCTCGGAATGTCTCTGTCTTCTGGCGGCAACCTCACCGTCAGCGGGACGGGGACGAGCAGCGTTGCGGGCAATCTCGCGCTAAACGGAGCCACTAGTTATTTAGCTATTTCTCCCACCACAGCCGTTACGAATAATGTCGCGCTTCAGTTAAGCGTAGACGTAGCGGATAATCGTGCAATTCGGATGACCAATACGGCATCTGGCGGTCACGCTTACGATTTCATTCCCGGTGGTGGTGGTGACGCTGGATCGCTGGGTCTGTATGACAATACGGCTGGATCCTACCGTCTATTCATTTCTGGCACCGGCAACGCCACCCTATCCGGCAACCTCACCGTCAGCGGGACGGTCGCGGCGTCGGGCGACTTGAAACTTGGCGTCGCGCAAACTTCACAGTTCTCGGCCAATCGGTTTTCGATTATCAATAGTTCGACGAATAACCAGAAGGTTAGCTATGAATTAATGGTGAATGATGGTACAGACAACAACCGACTTGCGATGTTCGTTGATGACAACGCGCACACGCTCGGTTTTGATACTGGAACCTCAAACGGAAACTACAACGGATTATCATTCAGCATTGAGGGTTCACCAAAACTACTGATCGACCGCAGCGGCAACGTCCTCATCGGCACGACCGTTGACTCCAGCGCGCTGCTTCAAGTCGGAACCAACACGACTACCGCAGCGGGCGGGATGAAGTTTGGGACGGATACGAGCTTGTATCGCAGCGCGGCTGGTCAGTTGCGCGGACCGTCCTCATTCGTTGATGCGACGTTTTCATCTAGCGGCCTTTTCTTCGGCGCTAGTATGACGCTACAGGCGAACGATAATGTCTTAATCAAGACAAACGGATCGGTCACCGCCCTGACGCTCGACAGCAGCCAGAACGCGACGTTTGCGGGAACGATTTTGACCGCGACCAATGCAGCGAAGAACGCTATTGTTGCTCGCTACAACTCCAGCAACAGCCTCTTCGGCGTCACGGTGAACTCGGCTGGGCAGGGCGTGATCTCCGAGAATAACGACGCCAGCACGGGCTCGGATAAGTATTCCAAGACGGGCCTGCCTGCTTTCCGGTTGGGCAACACGGGAGGCAGCGGGACGGTTCCCTTCTGGATCGACGTAGCGGCGTCTGGCACGGCTGGCAACGCCATCACTTGGACGAATGCCTTCCAGATCGACTCCAGCCAGAACGCGACGTTTGCGGGGAATGTTGTTCTCGGTGCTGGCAAGAGGGTCGCGTATTCTGCTTCGGCGTACATGACTCCGGAAAATAATGTTGATGGAGCGGAAATCGCCAGTCCCGGTCAGTTCACAGTTAAAACAGCAAGCACGCAGGCGCTTAAAATTGATTCCAGCCAGAACGCGACGTTCGCGGGGAACATTGCTTCCGCGTCGAAGTATGACAACACGGGCACAACGTCCATTGCTGGATCAAGTACGGCGACGATCTACACGTTCCCCAACGCATCCAATAAGGTGTATTTGGTAACCGTACGTCAGCAGGGGAGCGCCGCTAATAATGCGATGGCTATGGTCTTCACAAATGGCACGTCGGCTTCCGTGACCCGAATTGCTCAGGACAACACCAATGCGTCTTTGACCATTGATTTTAGCTTTTCGGGACTTTCCCTGCAAGTCACTCCCGGTTCCGGCTACGGAACGACGACTTGGGAGCGCACGATCACCAACATCAAGTAATTCCATGCAAACCAACATAGTCCCCGTCGCCGTCTATCCTTCGACGGCCAACGTGCTTTACATCCGCAGCATCACGCTCGGACCTCCGCCTGCCTACTACTACGAACTACAAAACGTCGTCGTGGTGCCTCCCGTCGCCGAGCAACTCGACCCGACCACCGGCGCGGTGATTGTCGCGGCTCAGGACGAGCAGACCATTGTCACGGTTCTGAAAAACGGCAACGTGTCGATGACGCAGGAGCAATGGGATGGCTGGTCCGAAACCGTCAATGACGACGAGTATCAGCTTGATTCCATCTCGGCCAATCTTGGGCTGACCCGTGCGTGAGCAGCTAAAAGCTGCCTTCACCAAGTTCCCATTCTGCCTAGCCACCTACGTTTGCCTGATAGGCGCGGGGTGGCTTTTGTTTGTAGGATGGGAGCCTGTTAAGGACAACCCTCCCGTTTATGTCAGGGAGGTGGAGGTAAGGGCTGGGGAGAGGGCTTGGCAGGTAAGCCATACGGGAAGCATGAAGCCCTTCCTTCAGGGAGGGGAGTATGTCGTTACGGTGGCTAATTACGACGCCATTAGGCTTGGCCAAATCTTGGTCTATCACGCTCCCTACAACAAGAGCCCCATAGTCCATAGGGCTGTCCAGAAGGACAAAGATGGGTGGATAATGTCAGGCGACTCCAACAGGCATACGGAGTCTTGGTTTCGCGTAACTAAGGAAAACTACTTAGGAACTGTGGTAGGCGTCTACAGGCTTGACAAAACCAAAGCTAATTAACCAAATAAGGCGATGACTACTGAACAAGCCCTCAATAACCTATATGCCGCGAGCCGCCGTGCTCCCCTAACTGCTGAAGAGCACGAAATCCTCAGAAAGTCCGCAGAATTGCTTTTAGAGGCAATTAAGCCGAAGGATGAGGGGAAGGTCGCGGAGTTCCCCAAAACGCCTTAAAACGCAAGGAATGGCCGTTTAAAGGGCATTCCTGTAACGCCCAATAAGGTGTTATTTATCGGACGTAAACGCCCTTAGCGACCAATCTATTAGACGTTATGGACCTATCCACCCTTCTCGCAGGACCGATAGGGTCCATTTTAGGACTAGGGGGAGCCATCTTCCAGAAGTGGCTCTCCATGAGAGAGGCTAGGGAGAAGCATCAGATGAAGATTGAGGAGCTTAAGCTGGCTTCCCAAATTGATCTCCAGAAGGCAGACATAGCCCTCAGATCGACGATTGAGGAGGGCAACTCCGAAACATTCGGGAAGGCCATAGACGCCCAAGCTGGGCTTAAGGCCAATTCGGGGTGGGCTTCCGACGTTCTAGCCCTGTTCCGTCCCGGCCTCACTTTGGCCCTTTGGGTGAGCTCAATGATTCTCGCGGTGTGGTATCGTGATAGCAATCCAGAGCTTATGAGTTTCATCATCACCTCCACCTTTGGGATGTTCTCCATCTCAGTTGGCTATTGGTTCGGAGTCCGTACTGAGCAGAAGATGGCTATTAGGGCGGTGAAATGAGCCATCCGTTCCACATCCGCGATAGGATTGCCCTAACGCTTGCCAGAGGAGCGGTGTCTTTGGTGCTCATCATTGCTTTGGGGGCCTTTGGTCGCGCCTTCTATCTAGCTTGGAAAACAGGCGAAGACCACCCAATCAGCGACGCCGCCACCCAACTCCTCACAGCACTAGGATCGGCCCTAGTAGGAGGAGCAGTAGGGTATGTTAGCGGTGTGGCAAAACGCTAATCAAATGAACGTCCATCAGACACGGCAAATTGGGAGTGATGTGTTGGCGATGGTGAGTGCCTCCTCCTCCATTGCAGCTTGGCAGGAGCAGATTGATTGGGGCCTCCGCATCCTAGCCTCCCTCCTAGCCATTGCAGCCGGTGTCTACTCCATTGTGGTACGCTATAAAAGGACTAAGAAATGAAGAAGTCTAAAGCTGATATGCCCTGCAATAAGCCGATGAAGAGTTGGCGCGCAGGTAAGAAGAAGGTGGTCAAAGCCTGTGAAGGCGGTAAGGAACGCATCATCCACTTTGGGGATAGCTCCATGCAGGACTTTACCCAGCATGGAAGCGAGAAGCGTCGTAAGTCCTATTGCGCCCGATCCGGCGGCATTAAGGGTGGAGAGGGTAAGCTCTCAGCCAACTACTGGGCGCGCAAAGTTCTCTGGTCGTGTTAAAATAATCCCATGAGCAAATCAGGCGAACGCTACAAGTCGAAGAAGCAGATGGTAAAACATGAACGCTCCGAAGGCAAGAAGGAGCGCATGATGGAGTATGGCGAGAAGATGAAGAACAATGGCTGTTGCCATCGAAAGGGCTGTAAGTAATGCCTCTCACCAAAAAAGGTAAGAAGATTATGGCCGCGATGAAGGCCGAGTATGGCCCTAAGAAGGGCAAGTCTGTCTTTTACGCCTCCGAAAATAAGGGTGTTATTAAGGGCGTCCATTACGCCCGTCGCTCTGTAAAATAGACTCTCGTAGGGTAGAATAGGCAGACGATGAATCTGACCTATACCCGACCGGGAGAGCTTAGGAAGCCTGATGTAGAGGTACTGCCGGATGGTCGTATCCGCATCACCCGCTACATTGCGGCGGGACATGGAGACAGGGACTATTCAGAGGTCACTGAGAGCGTAGGAACGGCTGATAAGGGACTAGCCACCGCCCTTCTGGTCAAGCGGGGGATGGCTCAAATCAATGGCAAAGACGCCATTGTTAAGACGTATGAGGTGAGAAACGCCTCATCCGAAACTCTGGTTGGACTGCCTGATGTCCAGTACACGGAGTCCGGCCAGAAGACGATGGTGTATGACTATATCCAGATGAGTTCTGGGACATACACTCCCGGCACCATTGGAAGCACTCAAGCCCCCGGAGACGCCACCTGCATTCTCCGCACCGAGCAAACTGAGGATGATGGGACTACCCGTCAGATTCGCAGGGTATTCATCAACAAAGGACTACTCCAGCAAGTCGATGAAACCAAGAACAACGGCGCGCTCCTCCTCAAGACGTTCGTCTACCTTAACGATGCGCCAGTCCCCAATCCTCCGCCCGGCTATACGCTTATCAGTCAGCGGACGGAAAACCCCAACGGACTTGAAACAACCACTTACGTCTATGCCAAAGGCAGTGGGCAGATAAGTCGCGAAGATACCACAAGCAATAATGGAGCACTCTTACGCGCCACTATACGTCACATTTCAGGTCCAACACTGGCGTTAAATCCCATTGTTACTCCGGTTGGATACACCAACATTGAGTCTAGCTATCAAGACAGTGATGGGCATAGGATTTGGACTGGAGTTTACGTACAGGGAACAGGAGAGATTAGCCGTCAGGTTGATTACTCAAACAGTGGAGATCAGGGTGGAAATGGAATAACCCGCACAACAATCAGATACTTGGTTGTTCCGTCTGGAAGCGTTCAGCCAACTATTGGCAATGGAGTAAAGATTGGACAGTCCTATCAAGAGGCAGATGGACATAGGATTTGGACAACGGTTTGGGCTGTTGGAACGGGAGAGATCAGCAAAGATACCCGTTTCATTCAATCAAGCGATCAGGGAACCACTGGAGCAACTGTTGTAACAATTCGCTATCTTAGTGACTACACAGTAACAACCAATCCAATTCCTACTCCATCTCCTCCTGCTGGTCTTGTTTTGATTAGTTCCGACAAATCGGATCAGGATGGATACAGAGTCTGGACTTCAGTTTTTGCCAAAGGAACTGGAACGGTAGTAAATGATAAGGACTTGAAGAACGGTGGTAAGCTTATTGTCTATCATAAAGTTGCATTGGGTTCTGTCCCATCAACTCCTATCGCTTCCATTGGAGGAACCGTTGTTTCCATAAGCCAGAATCAACGAAACGAAAACGGGTATGTTATTTACGATTACACTTGGGCTGAAGGTATTGGAATAGTTTCGGAAAAGATTCAGTACCGAGACGGAGGTCTTCGTCTGTTAAATCGTGACATCCTCACCGCATCCGGTTCTGCGTATTCCGCTGCTTTTGTTCCGTTCTACGGTATTGAGGTGGACTCATCTTTTGTGGAACTTGATGGGATTAGACGTTATTCTGTAACTTGGATTCAAAGCAATAGCGGAGGAGACCCTCTTACACTTCCTGTTACACAGTTCAACAGCATGGTGCCTTTTACTTATCCCGGAAGGGCTAAGGCATACTATGTTTCATTTACTACAGGAGCATATACGTCACATCGCGCATATGACGTATTCCTATCTCCACCTGTTCAGTGCTTGGTTGAGGCTACAACTATAGTTTATTACAAAGCATCTAATGGAATACCGTCTACTTCATTTACTCTTTGGAATCCTAAGGAATGGGCTACAATGTATGCCAAGTGGGTTGCTTGGTCTGACTCACCAAGATCAAAGGTTGAAGGACTTCGTGGATACATTAAGGTAAATACTGGTCTTAACGGGACAAGCACATCAGCCACAGATAGATCAGTATTTGGAGACAGGGTTTATGCGAACACGGACTTCTCTATTGTTCTAAGCGGCGGCCCTTCCGATCCCGGTGGAACTACGGTTACATTAAGTGTTGAACAGGTTCCTGCTTTTGTTAAGACAGATGGAACCCAGTACTACAGAGTAACTGAGGTTTACGCCACCATTCCTGCTCAGTCTGCTCTTCCTGTTTAATGAACATCTCAATACCAGATGACTCCCTAAATAGGGTTAGCACTCCTCCAATGACAGTGCTCAACCAAATGGGCGATACATTTGGAGAGCAGTCTGTTGCCGTTCAAGTTAGTGTTGCTCAAACGCAACAGCCCTACTTCAGTGGATCGGATAAGACAACCAAGCGGCCAATGAAGCCGCCACCTGATGCCATTGATAATGAAGGAACCGGCGATACGCAGCCAATTGAAAATACGGCCATTGATGTGGTTGGAAGCGATGGTAAGTTGAATAAGGTAGCCAAGCATAGCTCTTGGGTTGCTCCAACCACCTATCCGACGTTTCTTAAAACAAGCACCACTGGAAACACGCAGTTTGTCACTGCCGACAGCAATGGACTTGAGATTGATCAGGGAACGTACAAAGCCAGAATTTGGTTTGCATCATTAACAAAGGATATGTCTATTAAAGAGATTGACGTATGCGTTGGAGGCGTAAACAAGAAGATGCTCATCTTGGCTAGCGATCCATATTAATGGGTACGTTTATCAGAGGCACTGGCGATTCTTCGCAAAGATGTTGTGGTTGTGGGTCTAGGAGCAATCCATGCGACTCACCGCCAACATCCTATCTTGAATGTAGAACAGCAGAAGCTAGCATAACCAAATGCGGATTCAGTGAGTTTTCTGGATACGTAAGTACACCTCCAAAGATTTATAGGAAAAGTACGCTACAGGGAACTGCAACCGCTGAACAAACTTCATTTAGTTGCAGCTTTTGCAATACAAAGATTACATACACATATTCAGGAAGCCTAACAATATCAAAAACAACGTGTACCGGAACCGATGGTCGTCAAGTTGTAATAACTCCATACACAATTGATTGCAATACTCCTGATCCATCAAGTACAAATGGAGCAAGCGATGTTGGACCGTTAGCTGGATTTACGGATAGCTATATACCAACTGTACACACGATTACGGGAACCGGATGCCAACCCGGAACTCCTGAATACTATTACAGTGCTGGAGCAACGAATACACTTTCAACTGAATGGACTACAGCAGAACTTGAAACAGACGTTTACAATGCGATACCTGCATTTAGTGGTTCTTTTTCTGGTGGAGTAGCCTGTTCTGGGGCTTACTACGATAAGACATCCGATGAGCTAACCATTACCAAGAGAAAGATGGAATATAAGTTTGTGCTTCCAACACTTACTGGATATTCCTGCTACAAAATTACGTGGAATGAAACATTTACTCCTGAAGGTGGCGGGTCTACGACAGCTACGGCAAAATCCTATGTTTGGAACGGAGTTGATACAGAAACTCCTGTTTACACCATAGATGTACCTGCGGCTCAGGGAACTACAACTGTTACTGACGTTTCCGTAAGCTGCTCTTGTTCTTGATGAAAACCATTCCAAATGGAGTTATTCAGGTTAGATTGTCGATTTGTTTCAAATGCGAAACCAAATGCGATGACTTTTTGAGTGGAAAGATTGATCATGCAAATCCATGTCATTCATGTCCAATAACTCCTAAGAAGTGGAATGTTTATGGGAAATGCGGCAATTTTGGGTTAGGAGATGCGGTTGCGGCCATTGCTCAACCCATAGCCAAAGCCATAGATAGTGTCGCTGGCACCAACATCCAGCAATGCGGTGGATGCCAACAGCGGCAAGAAGCCCTTAACAAACTGGTTCCCAACCTGTAGTCTCTGGTAGAATTACGCCTATGGCCACTCCAAATGCACTCAATCGCGATCCGTTCCTGACAGGAGGGGTCATGGACGCTCCTGATCCGGTTGTCCGTTCGGCTATGGCCAAGATGATGAACCCTCAGGGTCTGCCTCCCATGACCCAGAAGGAACTCAATCGTCTGCTTACCCGTCAATCTTTGGAGAGTGAGAACGTCCGTTTGTCTAATACTGCCTCTCAGCAGACTATGGCTGCTAGACAGGGCATTGCATCTGGACAGATGGCCCCTATTGATGTGCGTCAGTATGCCGGTAGTATGTATGCCGCGCCCGGATCGTACACTGCTGCCCGTCCTATGGCTGAGGCTACGGGATATAGCCCTGAGCGTGCGGCTGATGCTTTGCTAAAAGCTCGGTTTGGTCAGATGCTTCCGGGACAGCAAGTTAGGATTGCTGGGGTTTCTGACGAAATGCTGGTTACTGATGGTCAACCTGAAGTTCAGCCAGTTGCTCAACCCGTTGCCCAACCCGCTGCTCAAGCTCCTTCCATGACTGGAGGGTCTGCCATTGAACAGCTTCTTGGCCGCAATCTCAGCCTGTTTCAGGCTCCTGAGCCCATTTATCAGCAAGCTCCTGCGGCTTCTACGGTGAGTCAAGTCATGCAAATGACGCCTTTTGCTCAACAGCAAAGGCTTGCTCAACAGAGGTTTGCCGCCGATCAACGTGAAGCTCAGACCAACCAGCTAATTGATACGCTGGCTTCAATGGATGCACTTGGTCAGGATATCACGCAGTTTAGCGGTTCTATTGGAGCAGACATCCTTAATAGAGCTAAAGTTAAGGGCGAAAAGCTTAAGTCTGATACTCAGCCAAAGTTCCCGTCTGTTCAAGAGACCATTGAAAACAACATTGTTTATAGTCAGCGTATTGATCCAAACACTGGTCAACCTGTTGGAGATAGGATTCCTATTCGCTCTACTGCTGATTTGCCGGGAAGTGCTCCAGTACAAAGTAAAGGAAGACTGGTTCCTGCTACCAATCCTCTAACTGGTAAGCCGTATGAAGGAATTCTTCTTGATATTGATACTGGAAAAATAGTTCCTACTGCTGTTCCCGGATTTGCTCAACAGATTATGGGTCAGTATGGAATCGGACTTGGTGGACAACAGGGTAGCGCACAACCTCCTCCTCAAATTAAAACCTACGAGCAGGTTCTGAAAGAATTGCAGCGTTAAACTAAATGCCACAGGTAATCTCACACCCTACCTTCGGCAATGTTAGTTTTCCTGATGATTTTACGAATCAACAGATTGCTGATTCGTTTAAGAATCTAGAGAATCTTCAAAAGCCTAAGGCTCAAGAGAAGCAGACTCCTATGTCTGAGACTGCCATGAACATGGCGTCGGACATAGCAGTAGAGGGTGGCGTATCCACGACTGGACAACTTGCTGGTGCGTTTACTGGTCCCGGATATTTTGTACTCGCTCCTCTTTCTGGATACTACGGAAACTACTTAAAACAACAACAGCAGATTGCGCGTGGAGAACGTAAAGAATTTAGTCAGGGAGAAGCTTTTGCGGCTGCACTCATTAACCTTCTTCCTGCTGCTAACGCAACTAAGACTCTGGCAAAGGTAGGAGTTGATTTGGCCGCTAAACCCGTTGGAGCCAAGATTGCCTATACTGCTGGATTGCGGGCGGCTGAGGGTGCTGGAATTGGTGGTCTATCCAAAACTCTTGAGCAAACAATTGAAGAGGGAACCTTTCCCACTCAAGATGATTTCCTATCTGCGGTTAAGGCAGGTGGTGCTCTTGGTGCCGTAGTTGGTGCGGGTGAGGCTGGTCTTACTGCTGCGTTTCCCAAGTTGTCACGCGGTGCCAGTAAGATGTGGGATACGTTTGCCGGTAAGAAGGCCAGCGATGTTGGTGCTCAACTAGACAATCTTAGGGTGAATGGTACGCCTGAAGAGAAGGCCGCTGCCACTGAAATAATTGATGAGGTTGGCCAGCGTCTTGGTCTTATTCGTAAGGCTACAGGCAAATCCGCTGAAGAGTCTGCGCGTGAGATGTTGGGCTATCAGTACATTCCTGAGCCCGGAACTCGTCCTGCGCGGGAGGCTGCTGAAGCCTTTCAGCAACTTACTCCTGCTGAGTCTGAGCGTCAGTTGATTGAGATGGGACTTAAGCGTGAAGGGACGGCTCCTTCAGCAATGGAGTCTGCTGCCGCGATGGGGGTTCTTCCCGTCAAGCCAGCTAGGGAGGCTGCTCAAACCCTAGCACAAGCTCCGCTTACAGCAGAAGAACAAGCTGCTAGGTTTGTTGGAACATTGCAGCCCAAGTCAGCGATGGAGTCTGCTTCAGCAATGGGCGTGCTACCTGTGCGCCCCGCTAGAGAAGCGGCTGAAACACTTGCTCAAGCTCCATTAACAGCGGAGGAACAAGCGGCTAGATTTGTTGCAGGACTAGAACCAAAGTCAGCCGCAGAATCTGCATCTTTAATGGGCGCGTTGCCTGTTAAATCTGCTAAAGAAGCGGCTGAATTACTATCTCAAGTTCCTCTTACTCCTGAGGAAAAGGTTGCTCGTTTTGTTGCTTCTTTACAGCCAAAGTCTGCTGCTGAATCTGCAGAATTGTTGGGCATGGGTCAACCGCTCAAATCAGCACGCGAGTCTGCTGAAGTATTCAAAACAAAACAAAGGATTAAAAAGACCACAGTTCCAACAGATGAAGAACTTCAGATTGCTGCCGACTCCCAAAGAGGAATTCCAGAATCTCAAATGTATAGCAGTGTTAAGGCACTGCAAGATGCTGGTGGACCAGAAATGTACAATCACGCTCTGGAACACGTTGGTGATTTAGCGGATAGACTTCAGGAACCGCGTTATCTTGGTTCTATGGGCGCGACAGACAAATTGCCACGCCTTATGCGGATGCTCTTCCCTGCAAAAGGAAGAGATTCTTTTGAAAAAGAAATAGAATCAGGTCTTCGTGGTGCTGCTGAATACAAGGTTCTTGAAAAACATCCAGAACTAGAGGTTCCCGGTGAACCAAACTGGATGAAGTATGAAAAGGTTCGTGCTCAATATGCAAATGAGATTGAGCAGAATATTGCTAAAGCTCGCGAAGAGATGGTGCGTCAAGGTAAGGAATATGCTAAAGCTCATCGCGAACATAACAAACCAATTACTTATGCTGGAAAACTAGGAAGAGACGCAGCAATAGCTCTTGGTGAGATGGATTTTAAAAAGCTTAGGGAGATAATACCAGAGCTTAATGATTTTTACGAAGCAAATAAGAATACTCCCAATATCTATTTAAGAGAAAAACCTTCTGCTAAAAAAGGCAAAGTTAGTTCTGAATCTGGATTCATTACTCCTGAGACCGCTATTCCTCTAGCTCGTACTGCTGCTGGTGCGGTCATTGGAGCCACTCAGGGTGAGACTCCTGAGGAGCGTGCAACATATGCGGCTTTGGGTGCGGGTGCTGGAGCACTGGCTAGTCCAAAGCTATTCAAAGCTGCGCTTTCTAAGATAAACAAGAAAGCCAATACCATTGAGGAAGCTATTGCTGATAAGCAGGGCATAAAGCCTGTTAGCATTCCTAAGGGTCAGGGCTCGACGGTTGTCAGCGAAACCAATCCAAACGTCCAAAAGGCTCTTCAAGAACTAAATATTCCTAAATCAGAAAGGAAGATGAGTCTTGAGGATGTTGACCGGCTATTTGAAGAGCCGAAAGAAAAGACCAAGTTCCTTTCCATTAGCGACAGGCTTGCTGAACTTTTCCAGAACAGCTTCCGTCCTGTTGGTGTTCTTGAGGAAAAGATTCGGGGATATTCACCCAAGTTTAATTTGGCCGACAGGTTTAGTCTTATTGGTGGTGCGGGTGCTAAGGCTGAACCGGCGATCAGGGAGATGGAGAACGTACGAAATACGTTGGTGGGGGACATCCATCCCAAAGACATCAATCGCTACTTTGTTCTCAATCGTGCGGCCAACCGTCTTGCGCGTGGAATCCTTACGGAGAAGCTTTCAATTGAAGACACATCGCGACTTTTGACAGACCTTCGGGCCAATCTGGGTCAGGACAAAGTTGCTCGTCTTGAGAGGTTTAGCCAGTATATGCAGGATGCGGCTGATGCCGATCTCAAGATGATGGTTAGCTCTGGACGCATGAGCCAGCAGTTGTATGACGAGATAAAGGCAAAGAACGATTTCTATGCCCCGTTCCACTTCACCAATAAAGTTGGTGAAATTGATGCCGTTAGCCAGCGATTCCGTTCCGGTTCTGCGATTGATACGCAAGCTGAACTCGCAAAGGAGTTGCAGGGATTTGACTCTCAAGACCTGAAGCTTGGCGACATCTTTACGGCGTTCAAACGAAACAAGTACAACGCTCACATCCTAGCAGAGAAGAGTGCGGCTATGAATGAGTTGGTTGAGCTTGCGATGCTGGACAAGAACGGAGATTACGCCAAGTTCATCAAGAGGCCGAAGGATGCGCCGCCGGGATTTGAAGCCATCAGCTATCTAAGCGATGGCAAGACTAAGTATCTAGCCGTTGACGCTAGTGTTGCGCGGGCTGTTTCTGGATTGAGTCCTATTGAACTTGGGGTCGTTGGAAAACTGCTTCAAGTTGGTGGACTTGGATTGCGTGCTGGTGCTACATCATTGAATGCGGCATGGCTTGTTACTAACTTCCCATTGGACTTTGCTCGTCAGATGATGATGAGCAAGTATGGACTGAAGAGCCCGAAAGACCTTATTCCGTGGGCTGGATATGCCGCTGACTTTGGAGAGTCTCTTGCTTCTTCAATCAAATATCATTTGCCCGGAAGGTTTTCAAAGCAGGACGATCTCTATCGTGCCTATCTTGAAAGCGGTGCTGCTCGTTCAAATTTCCAGTCAGTTATAAATCAGGACGCCTTCACGCAAGCGATGCTTCGCGGAGATGACACGGCTTTGGCCAAATTTATTGATGTATCCGATAAGTACATTCTTGGCACTCCGGGAAAAATTGCCAATGCGCTTGAGGATACGATTAAGCTGATGGGTCTGAAACGCGCAATGCGTTTTGAAAACGTCAATCAACTGACGCCAGAAGCTAGGGAGAAGATGATGCGTGAGATTGCGTATGAAGTTCGCAACTACGCTGGATCACCAGACTTTGGAAAGTTTGGATCGCTTGGCCGTCAGGCCAATCTTCTGTTTATTTTTGCCAATGCCCGTGGTCAGGGTGTTGCCGCTGATGTTGCTCGGCTATCTGGAAGGACGGGAACTAAGGAAGCCAGAGATGCTTGGCTTCGTGTAGGCATTGCATTTGGTCTTCCGGCAACATTGCTGTGGTCGCTAAACCATCTGCCTGAAAATGCTGAGGACTACAGCAAGTTGTCTGAACGAGACAAAACAAGTTTCTTTAATATCCCGTTGTCAGATGAGAATGGTCCTAAGTACAACACGGATAAGTATGGTCGTAAGGTGAGGGATTATCTTCGCATTCCAAAGCGCGATATTCCTTCCATAATGGCAAACACCATAGAAAAGACTTTGGATTTCTACGCATCGCAGAAACCTCAGGAGGTTTATGAATGGGCTAATGCGATGGCTGACAGTATTTCCCCTATTTCCATTTCAGGCAATACACTTGCAGAACGTGGGATGTCTGTTGCTTCCAGTCTCAATCCGGCAATCAGGGTTCCCTTTGAGCAAATCAGCAATGTAGAGTTTTTCAGAAAGAGGCCGATTGTTTCTCCTGAGCTTAAGGAGGTGCGTCCTGAGTTTCAGTATGAGGAGTCAACCCCTGAGATTTACAAAGACATTGCAAAAGCAGTTCCCGGCGTAAGTCCTCTTAGGTTGCAGAATGTTGTGCAGGGATTTACTGGTGGAGCGGTTAGTCAGTTTGTTAAGAAGCCTCAGGAAGGGCGAAATGAATTAGCTTCAAACCCTCTTCTTAGTCGTTACTTCCGCAGTGGAAGCATTGATGAATCCGCTGACTTTGAGCGTATTCAACAGTTGAGGAGCCAACAGGCTGATCGCGGGTTTATCAGGGAGATGGAGATTGATAAGGCGTTGGATGCCGCGCTGGCTGCTCCCATGAATCAGCGTCAGCAAATTATGCGGTCGTCTCTGCCGCCTGAGGTTATTTCTGACCCCAACTTCTCCGACACTTTGGTTCGCTTGTTGGTGGATAAACAGCTACAGGTGACTCCGCTGGAACGCCGCATCAGGAGCTTGCAGCCTAGCGAGCGCGCCCAGTACATCCATGAACGGATTAGCACTATGAAGCGGGAGGACGAGAAGCGCACCTACATCGGTAGGATGGCTACGATTCCCGGTATGTTTACGGACGATGTGGCTAAGTTCTTGGTTGAGTGGAAGAAGGCTGACAAGCCATCTAAACAACCTCAGCCCACTCGCTAATCCGTTCGTACCATCCGGGTTCTAGCCAGAACTTCAGGCCGTCGTTGACGCCTGACCAAATCTCCCCCAGATAGGTGGGTTGCCCACCGTCTGGATGGGGTGAAACCCCTACTAGCGTAAACCTCTGTCCGTCAGCCTCTAGGACGGTTAGGACTCCCTGACGCTCCGTTAGGACGCATTCCACTATGGGTTTGAACCTGTAGATGGGCGGGCCGTCGTCTGTGGTCATTCCTTTTGATTTAAGCCAATATGTCCTGTTGCCGCTGTACTACACGGACGATCAATCAAATCGCCTATAAATTGATTCTAGGGCCGTTTATGACGTACCCCTGATGCGTAGCTCAATCATATCCTGCCCGTCTTTCCTCACCCTTACAGGGGTAATTTCAAACTCTATCCACCCTAAAGCGCAAGCAGACCTACCCGCATCTACGTTATAGGAGGCTCGTCCAGATTCATAAGCCTTTAGATAGGAACCAGTTCTGCCAAGCCACGGAGTGCGTTCGCGCACTTCCACCCCATTGTTGGTGCTTACGAGCTTGATGCGGGGACTAGATGGTAGGCATCCTTTCCCGTGGGTGTGGCCCATTAAATAGATGTCGGCGTCTGCCGTGTTAGCCATCTTTTCAATGGACCCAAACTGACCCGCTGGGGTGGCCCCTCCCCCCTTCCCATGATGGGCGAAGATGTCTAGTGACACCCTTTTGGTGGTTCCTTTAATCGAGATTGACAGTCGGATAAATCCGCACACCCCCAGATATTTCCCGCCCAAAGCCGACGCAAGAACGTGATCGGTAGTTTGATCGCCAAAGTCAAAAAAGTGATTACCGCCAAGAAGGCCAATAACCCTGCCGCGCATCCATCCAAGCTCATTGACCAGAGTCTTCGTAACGCCTTTGTAAACATCTTTGAGTGTGTTTTTGGTTGTGTCGTGTAGGTTGACATCCGAAAGAACTATACGCTCTGAAGTACTCACCCCATCCGTGTAGTCCCCCATGCCTAGGAACACGGCATTCTTTTGAGCTTTGGCGTAAGCCAAGAACTCCTGCCAATGGCTGTGGGCGAACATATCCGAATCCCGATGGATGTCGCCAAACGGAATGAGCTTGAAAGGCTTCCCAAACTCAGTCTCCACCTTTACGTTGTGGGCGGTAAAAATTCCATCGGTACGCATATTAGTGTTTTTTGTTAGCCTTTCTTACTTCCCTCTGCTTTTGCGTGACTTCGGCATGGCAGGTTTTGCAAAGCAATCTGTAGCCTTCTCTCTCGACGAAAAGGCGTTCCACATAAACATCCCAACCTTGGAATCCGAGAACTGGGTCCACAACGGGATTGATGTGGTCAACATGGCATTCGGAGTTCCCGACAACTTGGGAACATGAGGCACATCGGTACTGGTTCCGCGCAACGCGGGCTGCTTTCTTACAGGCATACTTTGGAGCCCATCGTCCTGAAGCTCGCCTGAGTGCAGATATAACGAACGAACGGAATCTAGCTTCGGTCCAAGTTCCATTGCAGCGGTTCATATCACCGACATCTCATCTAATGGAATTAATGCAAGATTTTGCATTTCTATTTTTCCATTATCGTTGAGTTGCTTGGTGATCTTTTTGGCATTCACCAAAATCCTACCACACTTGTCACTCACCCTCCACCATACCACCTTCTTGTCCGGTATGAGATAGACGATGAGTATGCCAGTGCATTTGAATGAGTTGGAGATGGTGGCTATCTTGTCCAGCTTGTAGTCGCTCACCATGTAGGAGCCAAATCTCTTAAGCTGGTTAAGGCTTATGTTCCTAGTCTTCACTTCACCCACCCCTACTATGTGGTCTCTGAAGAACACCGCATCTATGTCAGCCGTTGAGGTGTCGTCGGTTGTCGCGCACTTCAAATCCTTTGAGGAACAGAACATCCTCAAACACTCATGCTGATGGCCGATATAGATGCGGCCCTCTGCTTTGTTGCAATCTAGCACAGCGTACGTCTCACCACCTCATGCCCCAACCAGAGGATACAGGCATGGATGTGCTTGCAGTTGATGCGCTCCGCATGGGGGTAGTCATTGGGGGCCGCGCCAGCCTTTATTCTTGGCTGGCATCTTGTGCTCCAGTCTTTGCATGAGCACTCCCCCAATCCGCGATGAAGCGACAAGTCGCAGACATAAAACTCCTCCTCATTGGACTGTGACTTGACATGGAAGAGGAGTTGTCCGCGATGCTCAACCCTTAGGCTTGGCTCGGGAAGCTTCGCTTTCCAGACGCTTGGCTCTTGCTGTAACAAAGGCATTGTACCTTTCGATTAGTTTGAATTGATCGACAGGGTCTTGGCAGTCACGGATGTCCATGACCAGCGCAGCCATTACCTGTTCTTCGTAGTGTTCCAGTTCTCGTTTGTCCATTTGAGTAGATAACCTTTTTGTTCTGCCCATTTCGGGTCGTGATGTATTTTGTCGTGACAGACTCGGCAAACAGCTAGGAAGATGGATGTGTCATTCAGCTTCCCACCTCTGCCGAGCGGTAGTTTGTGGTGGATATCGGTGGCTTCGTTTTGTTTGCAAACCTCACAGACAGGCTGGACCTCAAGATAGTCCCATTTGCTTACACGATAGAGCTTCAAAGCATTAGCTCTTTTCTTGCTTACCCGTCTGAGAGGTGTGCGCCTCATCGAAACTTAGCCGTCTTCTTGGCAATAGACTTGGGTTGTTTGACGAATTGCTTGCCAGCCTTCATCCCCTTACGTTTTGCGGCGTTTGTCGCCGCTTTCTCCGCAGGACTTAAGGACTTCCAAGCAGCATCAGGCAGATAGCGTTCGCCAGTTTTCAGACTGGGCTTGCCTGACGCCGTGCGCCAACGCTGTTCCGTCCACTCCTTCAAAGACTTCTGTTGAGGTTTCATTTATATCCTCCTCCAGCCTTCTTGTATTCGGTGGCTAGGAACTGAGCCTTACGGGCAGACCATTGACCGGCATTGCCTCCCTTAGTTCCAGCCTTAATCTTTTCAAACAACCTCTTACGCAACGCTGGCTTGGTGTAAACCCCAGCGGAATTAACAGTTGATTTGGTTTTCATGGAAAGGATAGCGGGAACGGCTGAGAATACCCCAGCCTTCTCAGAGAGCGTTAAGACACGCAACCCTGCCCGCTAAAGTGAGGTGGGAACGGCATTGCGCTACGCACGTTGCCTTTTCAGGCGGGCATGAAGCCCGTCTGCCCACAAAGATCATATCGGTGATATCACCCACTTGATCGCGGATCGTATTCATTCTTATGTCGCCAGATGGCGGCAGCATTCAGAAAGAACTCCCATTCCTTCCTAAGCTCATCCGCATCGTACGACATGACATCAATACGTCCCGGTTCTGTGGTTGAGATGTAGACGTTATACCCAATCGTGTTGTCCAGAATGGGCTCGCCGCGAGTCCAATAGGCAACATGATAGGCCGCAATCTGGGCAGCATGACCAAGCTTGGGAAGGATGGGCTCTCCCTCTCTTGTCTTGGTGGACTTGAAGTCCACAATCCCACAAGACTTACCTTTGGTTACAGCCAGATCGGTTGTGCCGCCATACCCATGCTTCTCATTGGCCACCGTAATCTCAGACTCTTGGATGGTTAGTCCAAGCTCCTCAATCTTGTGTATGGCAAGACGGGCATAGTCAGCCTCATTCGCATTGGGCATCGGCTCTTTCTTAACCAAAGCCTCAATGTTGGCGTGTATGCGCGTACCTAGATTGGCCGCCTTATCTACCTCATCAAACGCCACCCTGAGTATGTAAGACTCATACTCAGACTGACTCTCATCAGCAATCGGTGGACGCTTGAAGCAAGCTTCCACAATCTTCTGATGCTTCCACCTCTCAAGCCACGGCATATTGATGGTCCTGAGAATGTTGGTGCAGGAGGGTAGAAGCTTGAGCTTCTTCGCATCCTTTAGATTAGTCGGTCTCTCTGGCTGTTGCGCGCCTTTCTTCGTCTTCTGCGTATGACATGGCTTCGCGTCCCTTGTATACCAATGTTCCATTTAATTTCTCCTCTATTAGTTTGTTTATTTCTTCCGACATTTCATACCACCCACGAAACCCAATCTTAACCAGATTGAGTTTGTGGTTGATATCGATGAGAGCCAGCTTCAAAGCCCAGTTCTCATCCTGTAGTTCGTTAGCGCGTTGCGAACTGGTAGATGAGGACACAGATGATGGCCGTTATCACGGCAGTCGCAATGCCGATGGTAATTAATTCTTCGTTGTCTTTCTTAAAGTTCATTGGATTGTTCCTTTGGCTTTGGCTCGCTGATGGCAATGGACAGGAACTTGGTTCCGGTCTTTGACTCGCGAATCCATCCGGCAAGACGGAAGTCCTTACCGTTGACATTCAGCTTGCCCGTGTAGTCAGGCTTCTTGTCGCCTTCGCCCTTCTCGTTGTTACGGAAGAGCACGCCCTTATTGGTATTATCGTATTCCATATGTTTGGTTGGTTAGCAGAAATCAGAAACCACTGTTGTTTTGTGTCTTTGCTTTTGGTGTGCTTGGCGTAGCTCCTCCGCTAGCCGCATTCCCGTCGTCGTCCTCCTGAGTGATGCAGAAAAGTGCAGCGAGTGAGTATCGGCGCAGGTATGTAGTAGCTGAACCAACTCCCTGTGGGTCAGCCTTAGGGAGCGGACTGAACGCCGTGTCTTCGATCCATTGCCCTGACGAGTGGATGGCACGGGTTGACAGGTGTAAACCCGTTGTTCCTTCACTGAGCGTTTGGAGGATGACAATCCCGTGCTTGTTGCACGGCTCTTTGACCGCTTCGATGACCGATCCAAGACTCGCGTAACTGTTTCGGAAGTGCGGGTTCTTGGCGTCTTTGCTTGCATTACCAATCTCCTTTTGAGCAGCCAGCAACGCTGGCGCAATCTTGTCTATTTGTTCTGAGGTTTTCATTCGACTGCTTTCTTGGTTTCCTTAAGCCATTCCAAAGTGGCATCAACCACTTCCTGTTGCTCGACACACTCAGGTGCCGGAAAGAAGCTCATCCATCCTCCCATGATGACGGCGGCTTGAGCGAGCAGTTGCTCGTAGTCCTCTCTCTGTGGTTTCATTTTCATCTTCTCTGCCTTTCTTATTACTGGGTTTGTGTTGTCCGTCAAGAGATTTCTTGCGGAAAATTGTGTCGTAGTTTTCCCGATACGTCTCGGAGAAACAATTGCGTGGAGCATCTCCCTTTCCGTTCATCGTGCAATCGCGTTGAAGGTGGTGGTTGGACGGTGGAATGACATGGTGAGCGTCGCCACTCCGTCGCTGCGTCCCTTAGCTTGGATGATGTTCACCTCAATCCGCTGGACGGACTGGTCGTTCAAGTCCTGCGTCGATCCATCCTCCTTCGTATCCGGTGCGTGGATAAAGATTACTCGGTCGGCATCCTGTTCGATGTTGCCGGACTCACGCAGGTCAGAGAGGCGCGGCACCCTGTTCTCCTTCTCCACCTCTCGACCAAGCTGTGCTAGCAGGATGACGGGTATCTTCAGACTAACGGCTAGGTCTTTCAGGGCCATCGTCATTCGACCAATGGCTATGTCGCGGGTCTCTCCCCTTTCCTGCTGAGGATCGTAGCGTTGGAGGTAGTCCACGATGATGGCTTTGACCGGCATGAAGCTCTTACAGGCTTCCACCCGTGCGGTGATCTGGCTTAAAGTTCTGTCCTGATCGAAGACGCTGAGAGTCTTGAGCGCAGCCACTTCCTCCAAGCCTCTGGTGAACTTCTTGCCTTCACTATCCATAACTTGGTTACGCCTCACCGCTCTCCAACTAACACCCGATCTCACCTGAGCGAAGAGAGGAGCAAGCTGTTCAATGGGCATCTCACGGGAGAACAGCAGGACATTGCCATGCTTGTTCGCCCAATGCCATGCCACCTGTCTGGCGCAGCTACTCTTACCCCTGCCGGGTCTGGCTGCGATGATGATGAGTTCGCCAGCCGTAGCCTTCCCCATCTCCCTGTCCCAATCAAGCCACGGCCATTCCAGTCCTGCGTTCTCCTCCGTTTCCTTCCCCGCTAGAATGTCTGCCACTTTCCCGATACAATCCGTAGCCGCCTGAGCCAGACTCTTGGTTAGGTTGGTTGCGTTCTTCAACGCCAAGACCCTGCCGATTTTCGAGACGAAGTCATCCAAGCTGGCCTTCCTGACCAACGCCGCCTCCCTAGTTTCTTCCGAGATGAGGGCAATCTGGCGTAGCTGGTAAAGCTCCCTCAACTGATCCAAACTATAGGTGAAGGTGACGCCGGTAGGTCCGTGCTCCAGATAGCCAGTGGCTTCCGAGAACCCAACGACTCCTCCGACAGAGTCCAAAGACCCAGCCTTCTTCATCTCCTCACACAGGATGTGAGCATCAAACGGACGGCCATGAGCATGGCACGCCATGATGGAAGACCAAATCTTCTTGTGGGGTAGGTGGTGAAACCAGTCAGGCTGCACCCGATAGTCGAGTGCTTTGATTAGGTAGGTGGGACCATCCAGAACAATGCAGGAAAGCACCGTCCGTTCTGCTTCGATTGAGTGTGGCAGGTTCATTCTCTTCCTTTGTTTTTCATGTAGGCTATGATGTCTTTCTTGGTGTGCGGGAGATCGGAGTAGTACTTCCTACGATGGACGATGTTGCCAATCGTAGTCTCAGTACTGTCCAAATCTTTCGCGATGGACTTGATGTGCTGCCCACTCTTGTACCGCCTGATGGCTTCCAAGACTACGGCAGACGTAACCGGAGCACGCCTAACGTGATCCTTCCGCTCTGTTACGGAAGTACTACAGATAGGAATATCTGAGGCATATTCATACTTACCGAGATGCTTTTCCATCAGCCAGCGTATGCTGGCCATTGTTTCGCTGATATTCATTTAATTTCCTTTCTAGTTGTCTGGCAAATTCGGCACTCACCTTCTCAAGTGGTCCACATTGGAGCAACTTCAAAACCTCTTGGTCCGTAAGCGGAGTTGGTGATGACTTTGACATCACTCCTCCAGATGGGACCGTCTGGGGTGTGGAGTTCAAACTCTCGTTTGAAGGTGAAGGGGCAAACAGCTTCCGAAATAATTTCATGTTTTGTTATGTCTCCACAGGGCCAGTAAACCCATGCGAAGAGCGTGAAACGCGGACGCGGTTTCGGCTTCATTGCAAGCCTCATTCTTCAACTTTCTGTAGAAGCTCAGAGATTTGGTTGCGGATGTTTGTGGCCAAGTCTTCCACGCTTTCATACCCACCCTCACCATGTTTCACCACGCTTCTCAAGTGTTGGTCAATGTCATGCAGCAAAGCGAAGGCATCCATTGCGTGGATGGCACGCTCATGCTCGTACTTCTCTTCAGGCAGATTGAATTCAAGAATGGCTTTCATTGATGGCCTCCGCGACGGTTGGGAATTGAGTTGTAAAGATTTGCTTGATTGCTTGTGCCACATCTCGGTGCTCCTTTTGCGTACCTTCCGCACAACGCTGCTCAAGATAGTGAATCCAAGAGCGGACATTGCCTGTCATGTAGAGCGTAGTCTTGGTGCAGAGAGGCAGGATCATCCTAGCCGTTTCTTTACTGACTCCCTTTTTCAGCAGAGCATTGTAGGCGCAGAAGGATTCCGCAATCACTCGTTCCACCATTGCGTCTGAGGTTCTGTCAAGAAACACCTCTCCACTTGCTTGCCTGTTGGTCTTGTCTTGGATGCGTAGCTCCACCGGCTCATAGGTTGCGCTGTTAGCGTACCTCTGGCTGTACTCTTGGAACGTGAAGCTACGATGGCGAAGAATCTGAGCAGCTATGGCCCTGCTCGTAATAATCTCCACCGTCATGCTCACCGTTTCAAAGATGGACCAATGCCCATGCTTGACGCAGTAGCGCAGGAGTCTTGGAGCCGACTCTACGTTTAGCTGGTTGCTTGGATTGCTTACTCTAGCGCAATAGCTGATGAGTTCATCAGCCGTGTTTATTCCTTCAACGAGCGGCTTGGTCACCGCTATCAGTTTCACGTTCATTTATGTAGCAGTCTAGTTGTTTTGGGTTGCTGAACTGAGAGATGGGAAGGCCGAGCTTATCGGCCCTGTCTTCTACGTCCTGTGTCAAAGCGCGGAAGCATCGCTTGAACTGCGTGCATCCATCTCCTGAACAGAAGGTCATATCTTTGTAGGTCACGGCTGCACCTTTCTTTTGTACTCATCCGCATGAGGTATGTCGTTCAAGTCCATCCTCATCTCCTCAACCAGTTGGATGGCTATTAGATCGATGTCTTCATTGCCGATGTTTTTGCCGATCATTTCTTGATCCATACAAACTCTCCTTCCATGTTGTATGTACCTACGCCATGAGCAATGGCTTTCTTTTCCATCTTAATGGTGGCCTCCCTAACCCCGGTGGTGTGACCCAGAATAGCTAGAGCAGTTATTGCTACCACTATCGTCACTATGATGAGTATGTCTTCTTTGTCTTTCATTTGATTTTTGCTACCCAGATTTTTGTATTAGCTTTTTCTGCCCAAAACTGATCTGTATATAAATCCCATACCAACTCAGATAGATGATTCATGCCTTCACTTTTAGGAGCACGTTTTCCTAAGCAAAAGTATTTATCGTCTACCGAATAAATGGCTCTACGGAAAACACCGGCTTGATATTGATAGGAGTTTAATTCTCCGCTATCAAATCCAAGTGTATTACTTAATGCAGTTTTTGAATTCATATGATTTTTGTTTTTGTTGACTGACTCTGTTGTTTCAAAAGGGCAACGCCCGCCAGTTTGCAAGCTAAACTTATCGCCGCAGGAAAACTTTGTCAGGTCGTTGCGCTAGCCTAGATGCAGAGACTTCCATGCAGGATTGCTCCCATGTCTTGATTCCTGTTGGCTTATTCCTCCAAGCAAGCTCAGAGTTTCAGGGCAGACGGTTTGCGCTGAGCCTGAGTGCTTTCGCCCCCACGCCATCCCTATCGAAGTCACCAAGTTTCGGAATGGACTTTTGTCTGCCTACCTAGCCAAGCTAAGTGTGTCGCCGCTTGAAGCGTCCGGTGCAATGTGGCTGATAAGTGGCCGGAACCCTACTTGGGCCACTCCTAAAAAGAAGAAGCCCGGCAGAGGTACGACTCTCAACCGGGCCGAGCTTCTTTGCT
>Ga0315904_10001554_pt1 | contig 36694 bp, 25 predicted proteins | sample LakEriMetagenome_6_FD_203529 | JGI IMG/M metagenome (GOLD analysis project Ga0315904, IMG submission 203529) | Freshwater fungal communities from buoy surface, Lake Erie, Ohio, United States - Buoy 12 MA120 | ecosystem: Environmental > Aquatic > Freshwater > Lake | place: USA: Lake Erie, Ohio...
CCCATCCCGAACAGAGAAGTTAAGCCCGCCTGCGCAGATGGTACTGCAGTTATGTGGGAGAGTATGTCGTCGCCTTTCTTTTTAAAAACCCTATTCATTTACTTGGATAGGGTTTTTTGTTTTTGGTTGTATTTTTAGAAAAATAGGATAAAGATACTCCGAACAGAGAAGTTAAGCCCGCCTGCGTCTGGAAGCTTCGGGAGTACTCCAGTCATGTGGGGGCGTAAGTCGTGGTCTTTGCGCACTCTTAGTATTTAACCTGAAATGGTTCTAGTTTAGAAGTCCACTCTTCAAGACTGCTGAATAAATCTATGATTGTATATTATGGGTTGATGAACTGAATTATTTTTTCAATTACTTTTTTGTCTCCTAATATTTTACGATGACCTAAGTTTTTGGTCAGTAATAATTCACCATTTATTAAGTGCTTATGAATATGAATAGCACATTTTACAGGAACTTCACTATCATTTTCATCATGAATTACTAATACAGGAATGGTGATATCTTTGGATACTTTATAGGCTGAAAAATCATCCATAATTAGTCCTGATTTATTTTCAAAATGATATTGTAATAAATCACTTATCTCGGGTTCTAGGTTTAATTTTTTTACAAAATCGTCTATAATATCTTTAACAATATCACCACTTCCAATTAGTATCAAACGGTTAATTTGCAAACCTCTTTTTAAGGAATTTAATAATGACATCCCTCCTAATGAATGCCCAATAGCCACTTCAAAAGGACCTAGCTGTTGCTCTAATTCTAAAATTGTTTCAATAAATTCAGGCATTAGTGTGTTTCTACCTGGAGATTTTCCATGTGCAGGAGCATCAAAACTTATCGTCGAATAGCCAGATTTTAAAAGTTCATCTGCAATCTTAAACAATTGTGTTCCTCTTCCAGACCATCCATGAACTAATAGAATTTTTTTTGGACTCGTTCCATAACGATACATCATTACTTTCCTTCTAATACTTGGGATAAATAATAACTCATGTTGGCTTTTGGTAAACATCTCAAGTTCTCTTTTGGGAATTCTATATTTAATAGGTGTAGTAAATAATTTAGCAGCAAAAAGGACTGTCAATTTTGATGAAATTACAGATAAAAACTTAGCGATTATTAATAATAATTTAGGAATCTCTATATTACCATTGTTTTTTGACTTATTTTTTGACATTTTAATAATTTTTTGTGCTAGTTATGATATTATATATTTTTTACTAAATTTAGATATCATAAAAATAACTTAAAATGCAGAATCAAACTCGAATAATCATCGAAAATGTTTTGCCACAATTAGATAGTGGTGCTTATCCTATAAAAAGAATTATTGGACAAAAGGTTGCGGTTAGTGCAGATCTTTTCTCTGATGGTCATGATGTTTTACAAGGTTGCGTAAAGTTTAAACATGAAAAAGATAAAAATTGGCAAGAAGTAAGAATGACTCCACTAGACAATGATGTCTGGGTTGCAGAGTTTAAAGTTGAAAAGCAGGGTTTTTATTCGTATTATGTTGAAGGTTGGGTTGATTATGCCTTAAATTGGCAACATGGGACAGATAGAAAAATACAAGATAATCAATATGTAAAATCAGAACTTCTAGAGGGAGCTGAATATGTTAGAGCAGTTCAAAAATTAGCTAATGACTCTGAAAAGGAGTATCTTAATAAGTTAGATTATTTATTTACAACAGAATCTGAATATGAGTATGCAGTATCTGAAGCTACTTCAAAGGAGTTACATGAAATATTTAAGAAATATCCTATTCGATTTTTGGAGAATCAATCTCTTGAACTTAAAGTATACGTAGATAGAAAAAAGGCATTATTCAGTACGTGGTATGAGTTTTTTCCGCGTTCAGCTTCAGAGTTTGAACATAAACATGGTACTTTTAAAGACTGTGAAAGACTTTTACCTAGAGTAGAGGCTATGGGTTTTGATACATTGTATTTTCCACCAATTCATCCCATTGGAGAGGTAAATAGAAAAGGAAAAAATAATGCAACTAATGCACAACCCGGAGATGTAGGTTCTCCATGGGGTATTGGTTCGCAATATGGAGGTCATAAGTCAACACATCCTGAACTAGGAACTATTGATGATTTTAAATCATTGGTAAAGAAGGCTAAAGATTTAGGTATTGAAGTTGCGATGGATTATGCGCTCCAAGCGGCACCAGATCATCCCTATGTTAAGGATTTTCCTCAATGGTTCAAATGGAGACCAGATGGAACGGTTCAATATGCAGAGAATCCACCAAAAAAGTATCAAGATATTCAACCCATCTATTTTGAAAGTGGTGATTGGAAAAATCTTTGGAAAGAATTATTGGATGTAGCATTGTTTTGGATAGAAGAATGTGATATTAGAATATTTAGAGTAGATAATCCTCATACAAAACCATTTTATTTTTGGGGTTGGTTAATCAGTGAAATTAAGAAAAAACATCCTGATGTTTTATTCTTAGCTGAAGCATTCACACGTCCGAAGATTATGAATGAATTGGCAAAGCAAGGATTCTCTCAGTCGTATACTTATTTTACTTGGAGAAATTCAAAGAGTGAATTGACCGACTATGTTACTGAATTGACCAAGACAAGTCAAAAAGAGTATTACAGACCCAATTTCTGGCCAAATACACCTGATATTAATCCATTTGCACTTCAAAGCGGAAATGAATCAGTACATTTACAGAAGTATTTTCTTGCCGCAACATTAAGCTCTAACATAGGAATTTATGGTCCTGTTTTTGAATATATGGTTTGCACTCCAATGGCTCCTGGTAAGGAAGAATACCTAAATTCCGAGAAATATGAATTTTTTAAATGGGATTGGGACAAAAAAAATAAGATTACAACACTTATAACTCGTATTAACACTATCAGAAAAGAGCAAGCATCATTACAGCAAACCAATAATATTGTTTTTTGTGAAACAAATAACGATCAGGTTATGGCTTACTACAAATTTGATGATGATAAACAAAACGAAACATTAATGGTAGTAAGTTTGAATCCTTATGATCGTACAAATGCTATGATTCGTTTGCCGCTAGAACATTCATTGCATCAACCAGTTCACATTGTAGATTTAATTACAGGGAATAATTATAATTGGAATCGAGAGTGGAATTATATAGAGCTTAGTCCTGAACTACCATTTCATTTATTTAAAATTCAGCGTTAATCAAAGTTTAATGATGAACTTATTCTAGTTTTTTAGTAAATTAGAAGAGATTTTAAAAAGAAAGCAATTTATACATTTGAAATAGTGATGGAAAATAAAATTAACGAGGACGAATTTCAAAATCCATTTGTTTTTAACATAGAATGGAAAGATGCCTTTGATGATGAAGAATTTGTAAAAGTTTTTTCTTCAGATATATTGGAAAATTATATCATTAATAAAAGATGGTATGGTGGTAAGGCTAGTACACTAAAATATATAGAGGTGGTTGATTCCTTTAAAATTACCTCAAAGAAAAATACCTATTTTGGGGTATTACTTGAAGTTAATTTTAAGGAAGCCTTTTACCAGCATTATTTCATGCCGCTTTCGTTCATGTCTGAAGAGGAATTAGATACACATACTATAATTGCTCCAATCAAAATGAAAGAGCAAGAAGGTTTTCTCGTGGATGCGCTTCATCAAGAGGATTTTAGAAAATTGTTATTTGACAAAATACTTAGTTCAGGAGATAAATCCGATACAAAAGTTAAATTCCATAAAGGAATTAAGCTTGAGGATAAGGAATATAAGAGTTCCAAATTTATGGGAGTTGAACAAAGTAATACTTCCATAATTTATAATAATACCTTAGTTTTAAAAATATTCAGAAGAATTTACATTAGTACTAATCCAGATTACGAAATCAGTCGTTTTCTTACTGAAAGAATGAATTTCAAAAGTTCTCCAGCCTATACGGGTAGTATTAGTGTAGTATTAACTGAGGGGAATATTACTTTAGGATTGATGCAGGAATTAGTGCCAAATCAGGGAGATGCTTGGCAATTTATGCTTGAAAAAGTAGATAAAATTTTTGAAAATTTAAAGGATAAAAGAATTAAAATCAATAAACTGCCAGACATCGAATTATTCACTCGACTTAAATTGAATGAAGTGCCCCATGAGATTATTGATTGGGCAGGTCTTAGTATTTTTGTTCGTATTCAAACGTTAGCCACTCGAACAGCTGAAATGCATATAGCTTTAGGCGGAGATGTACATGAGACCGCTTTTACTCCGACCACTTACAATGGAGATTATACCGTTTGGTTGAAAAATAGATTGACGTATCAATTTCAAAACAGATTAAATATTCTTGAAAATAATCTACATAAATTAGACGGTTTAGCATTGGAATTAGCGAACCAATTTTTAGATAACAAGAAAGAAATCAGGAAATTATTTTTAGACTTCGACTGGACTAAGATGAAATCAGAACGTATTCGAATACATGGGGATTTTCATTTAGGACAAGTTTTAGTTAATGGAGAAGACTTTTTTATTTTAGATTTTGAAGGCGAACCAGAGAGTACTATTCGAGATAGAAAAGTAAAACAACCACCATTGAAAGATGTTGCTGGAATGTTTCGTTCGTTTCATTATGCTGTTTATGCAACTATTTTTAATAACAAGGATAAGTATCCTTTTGAACAAAAAGAACTTTTTCAGGCAGGAGAAATTTTGTTTAAATACTTTGTGGGCGTATTTATTCAAACCTACACCGAAGTTGCTCAAGCAGGAAATTTAAATATTGGCTATCGTAAAGAAATAGATTTCTTGTTGAAATATTGTCTTCTAGAAAAAGCGGTTTATGAATTGGGTTATGAACTTAATTCAAGACCTCGATGGGCAGTGATTCCTTTGACAGGAATTGCAAGTATTATGTCGTTTAACAAATAGAATTAGTTAAAGTTCTATTGTTGTTTGTCTCACTTGAGATGAATTAATTTAACAATTAACAGAAAAAATAATGGATAAAGAACAAAGCATTATGAATCAAGTACAATCCTATTCACTTTTTACCGATTTTGATATTGATTTATTTAAAGCAGGAAAACATTTTAGGCTATACGAAAAGTTGGGAGCTCATCTAACAGAAGTGAACGGTGTTAAGGGAGTTTATTTTGCAGTTTGGGCACCTTCAGCACGATCTGTTTCAGTAGTTGGCGATTTCAATTATTGGATTCAAGGAGAACATCAATTATTCGTGAGATGGGATTCTTCAGGGATTTGGGAAGGATTCATACCAGGATTGGAAAAAGGGTCCACCTATAAATATAAAATTCAATCTCATAATAATGGTATTATAACTGAGAAAGCGGATCCATTTGCTTTGTATTGTGAACATCCCCCTCATACAGCATCTGTAATTTGGGATTTGGATTATAAATGGAAGGATAAATCTTGGATGGAAACCCGAAAAGATAAAAATGGTTTAGATAAGCCTTATTCTGTTTATGAAGTTCATCTAGGTTCATGGAAACGTAATTCTGAGGGTAAATTTTTAACCTATGTCGAGTTAGCAGATGAATTAGTTAAATATGTAAAAGAAACTGGATTTACTCATGTTGAGTTCATGCCAGTTATGGAGTATCCCTATGATCCATCATGGGGATATCAATTAATAGGCTATTTTGCTCCAACTTCTCGTTTTGGTAAGCCACAAGATTTTATGCTTTTGGTAGATAAATTACACCAAGCAGGAATTGGAGTGATTTTGGATTGGGTACCATCGCACTTTCCTGATGACGCCCATGGTTTAGGATTTTTTGATGGGTCAAATCTATACGAACATCCCGATAGAAGAAAGGGATATCACCCCGATTGGAAAAGTTTAGTTTTTAATTATGGACGAAACGAAGTACGTTCTTTCTTGATAAGCAATGCCATTTTCTGGTTACAAAATTACCATGTGGACGGACTTCGTGTAGACGCTGTTGCCTCCATGTTGTATTTGGATTACTCTAGAGAAGATGGCGAATGGGAACCAAATATTTTTGGTGGTAGAGAAAACTTAGATACTATAAGTTTCTTAAAAGATTTTAATGAAGCTGTTTATGCTACTTTTGAAGGTGTTCAAACCATTGCAGAGGAAAGCACCTCTTTTCCTATGGTTTCGAGACCCACTTTTGTTGGTGGCTTAGGCTTTGGAATGAAATGGATGATGGGTTGGATGCACGATACTTTAGAATATTTTAAAAAGGAACCCATTTACAGAAAGTACCATCAAAACGACCTGACTTTTTCAATGACCTACGCTTTTTCTGAAAATTTTATGTTACCCTTATCTCATGATGAAGTAGTATATGGGAAACAATCTATAGCAGGAAGGATGCCCGGAGATGAATGGCAAAAATTCGCTAATTTACGTTTGCTTTACGGTTATATGTTTACACATCCTGGAACTAAATTACTATTCATGGGTGCAGAGTTTGGGCAAAGTAGCGAATGGAATTTTCAAGGGAGCTTAGATTGGCATTTATTACAATATGACTTTCATCAAGGCATAAAAAATGTTATCACTGATTTGAATAATTTATACAAAAGCTATCCAGCGTTACATGAAAAGCAATTCAGTCCAGAAGGGTTTGAATGGATTAGTTATTCTGATTATCAAAATGCTGTTATGTCTTACATTAGAAAAGGCAATAATCATAAAGATGATTTAGTTGTGGTGTGTAATTTCACCCCTGTTGTAAGAGAAAATTACCGCATAGGTTTGTCAAAAAAAGGTAAAATTACTCAAATTTTCAACAGTGATGAGACCATTTATGGCGGTAGTGGTGTAACTAATTCTAAGCCAATAAAGATTGAAGCAGATCCATGGAACGGAAGAGACTTTTCAGCAGCATTAGTATTGCCACCGCTAAGTGTTACAGTATTTAAAATAGGATAAATTAGTTACAGAATTGATTATAGTCTAATAACAGAAAAGTCTCTCACTAAAAAAAATAGATTTAGTGAGAGATTTTATTTTTAAAAATAGAATGGCCAAACAAGAATAAAAATTTAACGAGTAATCGATAACGTTTTCGTAAAAAACCATAAAATACAATACTAAAAACCAACAAATTTTGTAAGTTTGAAACCTTTGCCATTAAAAAAATCATACCCTGAATTTAAAATAATATTATGATTACAAATACCGAATTAGAGTATAAAGGTGATTTATATCCCTCAAAAATTATAGAGTTTAAGAAAGAAGTTGACAGTGTTTACTTTTATACAGATAATAGTGTAATACTAAAAGTTACAGTACTTAGAGACAGTTTAATCCGTTTTAGATATACTACTAAAGGATATTTTAGTAAAGATTTTTCTTATGCTATTGATAGGAATCAATCTCATGGATACAATTTCTTGGAAGTTTCAGAAGAAAAAGCATGTTATGTAATTCAAACTAATAAGGTCATTTGTAAAATTCAAAAAGAAGATTTACGCGTTTCCATAACTGATTTAGATGGTCAATATATTCTTGAAGATGAATTAGGATTTCATTGGGAAGAAAGTTATCATTTCGGGGGGAACATTGTTAAAATGAGCAAGGCTTCAAAGGACGGTGAAAGTTTCTACGGATTAGGAGATAAGGCTACTCATATGAATTTAAAAGGAAAGAGAGTCGAAAATTTCGCTACTGATCAATATGCCTTTCACAAAGATCAAGAACCTTTGTATAAAGTTGTTCCATTTTATATAGGTCTTCAAAACAAGCAAGCCTACGGAATATTTTTTGATAACACTTTTAGGACTTATTTTGATTTTTGCCATGAAAGAAGAAATGTAACCAGTTTTTGGGCAGAAGGCGGTGAAATGAATTATTATTTTATTTACGGGCCTCAAATGCAGGATGTAGTTACTACTTATACTCATTTAACTGGAAAACCAGAATTACCACCATTATGGGCTTTAGGCTATCATCAATGTAAATGGAGTTATTTCCCAGAAAGTAAAGTAAAAGAAATTACTACTAAATTTAGAGAATTAAAGATTCCTTGTGATGCAATTTATCTAGATATAGATTATATGGACGGTTTTAGATGCTTCACATGGAATAAAGACTATTTTCCTGATCCCAAGAGAATGGTTTCCGAATTAGCTGAAGATGGTTTTAAAACGATTGTAATCATTGATCCTGGTATAAAGATTGACAAAGATTATTGGGTATACAAGGAAGCTTTAGAAAAAGATTATTTTTGCAAAAGGGCAGATGGACCTTACATGAAAGGAAAAGTATGGCCAGGAGAATGCAATTTTCCAGATTATACAAATCCAGAAGTTAGAGAATGGTGGGCAGGGTTATTTAAAGAATTAATTTCTGATTTTGGAGTAAAAGGGGTTTGGAATGATATGAATGAACCTGCAGTAATGGAAGTTCCTGGCAAAACATTCCCAATGGACGTTCGCCATGATTATGATGGTAATCCTTGCAGTCATAGAAAAGCTCATAATATTTATGGGACACAAATGGCTCGTGCTACTTATCACGGAGTCAAACGATTTTCACACCCAAAAAGGCCATTTGTTATTACGCGTTCTGCCTATTCAGGTGCACAGCGTTATACTTCGTCTTGGACGGGAGATAATGTTGCTAGTTGGGAACATTTATGGATAGCCAATATTCAAGTACAACGAATGTCTATTTCAGGTATGGGTTTTACAGGTTCTGATATAGGCGGATTTGCCGAGCAGCCTTCTGGTGAATTGTATGCGCGTTGGATACAGTTAGGAGTTTTTCATCCTTTCTGTAGAACGCATTCATCTGGAGATCATGGGGATCAAGAGCCTTGGTCATTTGACGACGAAGTGATTGCTATTACAAGGAAATTTGTGGAGATGCGCTATCAATTACTCCCATATTTATACACTATGTTTTGGGAATACATCAATGATGGAGTGCCTATGTTAAAACCTCTAGTATACTTTGACCAAGAAGATCCACATACACATTATAGAACTGACGAGTTTATTTTTGGAAATCAAATATTGGTTTGTCCTATACTTGAACCTAATGCACAGGGTAGAAGAATGTATTTGCCAGTAGGGAATTGGTATAATTATTGGACAGATGAGTTGGTCACTGGTAAAAAAGAATTATGGGTACAAACTGATTTTGATCAAATTCCAATTTTTGTCAAAGAAGGTGCGATAATCCCAAAATATCCTATTCAGCAATATGTTGGAGAATTAGAGTTTGAAGAAATCACACTTGAAGTTTACTTCAAACTTGGCAAGGAAAAGTCAATTTTTTATGAAGACGCACAAGACGGATATGATTATAATAAAGGACGATATAGTCTTTCTACTTTTAATTTGAGAGGAAAAGAAACGGAGTTAATTATTCAACAGCACAAGGAAGGGAAATTTGTACCTAACTATACTAGATATAAAATTAATTTTCACGGATTACCCTTTAAAGTAAAGAAAATATTGTTTGACAAGGAGCAAGTTACTTTAAGTAATGCTTCATTTAAAGATAATACATTAATTATAGATAAAGATTTTACTGAGATTCATATCATTGGAGTTTAATTTATATAAATTTTAAAACTATTTTAAATAATTTAATAACAATAATATATCTCAAGTAGTTTACTTTTATTTTTAATAAAATTTTAAAAAAATGAAAAATTTGGTCGTAATTGCAGTTGTATCGTTGCTATTTTCATGTGCAAAAAATCCATTTACTGGAAAGAGCAGTTTGAATTTTGTTTCCAATGATGAACTTTTCCCATCTTCATTTCAGCAATATGGTCAGTTTATTAAAGAAAATAAGGTAATTTCAGGAACAGCCGACGCTAAAAGAGTAGAAACTGTTGGTATGAAAATAAAAGTAGCCGCTGAAAAATACTTGAATGCTAATGGTTATTCAGGATATTTGAAAGATTATCAATGGGAGTATAAATTGGTTGACAGCAAAGACGTAAATGCTTGGTGTATGCCTGGAGGTAAAATAGTCGTTTATACAGGTATTCTTCCAATAACGAAGGATGATGCAGGTTTAGCCACGGTTATGGGTCACGAAGTTTCACATGCTTTAGCAAACCATGGCGCACAGCGTATGAGTGCAGCTCAATTACAACAAATTGGAGCAGTAGGAGTTGCCGTAGCAACCGGAAACAAAAGTCAAGAAACACAACAAATTTGGCAACAAGCATACGGGCTTGGATCACAATTTGGAGCAATGCTACCCTTTAGCAGAAGCCATGAATCTGAAGCGGATATGATAGGTCTAACTTTAATGGCAATTGCAGGGTATAATCCAGATACAGCAGTAGCTTTTTGGGAAAGAATGTCCGCTAAATCTGGTGGTGCAGCTCCGCCTGAGTTTATGAGTACACACCCTTCTGACGCCACAAGAATTGCAAAAATTAAAAGTTTGATTCCTCAGGCTAAAGCTGAAGCAGCAAAATTTGGAGTAGTTTTTAAGTAAACAAAACTTTTTAAATATCTTAAACCATTTCTTATGAAATGGTTTTTTGTTTCCAACAATTTACATTAGTAAGTTTATTTTTTAATTAGTTTAATTCTTCTAATTTTTATAAATAAATTAGCCACAACAAATAAGAAAATGGTTTATGGCAAACTTAGCGAAAGGAAGTAAAAAATTATTAAATGCATGGGCCTTTTATGACTGGGCAAACTCAGTGTATCCTTTAGTGATATCATCGGCAGTTTTTCCTATTTTTTATGAAGCTTTATTTTCAGAAAGAGACCATTACATTCATGTTTTTGGAATTTATCTAAAGAATTCTGCCTTAATAAGTTTTATTACAGCATTGGCTTTTTTAGTTGTTGCTTTTGTATCCCCTTTGTTATCGGGAATTTCAGATTATGTAGGTAATAAGAAATCATTTATGCAATTTTTTTGTTACTTAGGTGCTATTTCATGTATGAGTTTATACTGGTTCAGTTTGAGTACCATTTACTTGGGATTATTGTTTTACTTTTTTGGTCTGATTGGTTTTTGGGGAAGTTTAGTCTTTTATAATTCTTATTTACCAGATATTGCTTTTCCTGAACAACAAGATAAAGTAAGCGCTAAAGGATATTCATTAGGTTACATTGGAAGCGTTATTTTGTTAATCATCAATTTAGCAATGATAATGCAACCCGAACTATTTGGAATTACTGGTACAAAAGGAGAGGCAGCGATTAAAGCTATGAGGTATTCTTTTATAATGGTTGGGATATGGTGGATTGTTTTCAGTCAATATACATATTACTATTTGCCAAAGGGGAACAATAACTCAGAGCGTAAAGTGACAAAAGCAGTGGTCTTCAATGGTTTTAAAGAATTAAAAAAAGTTTGGAAATTATTAGAACATAATAAGGCATTAAAAAGATATTTAACTGGTTTTTTTGTGTATAGTATGGCTGTTCAAACCGTTATGCTTATTGCTACTTATTTTGGTGCACAAGAAATCGCTTGGCAGTCCAAAAGCGAGAGTACAACAGGGTTAATTATCTGTATTTTAGTCATTCAATTGGTTGCGGTAATTGGTGCAGTATTGACATCTAGAGCTTCAGCAAAATTTGGGAATATTCCAACTCTAATTGTCATAAATTGTTTTTGGGTTTTACTTTGTATAGCAGCCTATTATATAACGATGCCGCTCCATTTTTATGTTATGGCAGGTTTAGTAGGATTAGTTATGGGTGGCATACAATCTTTATCTCGTTCTACTTATTCTAAATTATTGCCTGAAACACAGGACACAGCATCTTTTTTTAGTTTTTATGATGTTTCCGAAAAAATAGGAATTGTTATAGGTATGTGCGTTTACGGAATTATTGATCAAATTACTGGCAGTCCAAGATTTGCTATTGTTTTCTTAGCGTTATTTTTTATAGTTGGAGTTTTTTTGTTGTTTAGGGTACCAAGAAAAAAATTAGTATACTAAAAAAAAGCCAAAAATCATTCTTTTATCGACTTTCATAAAAAAAATAATATTCTTTTTTATTCATCAATGAATCCATTATATTTGAAAAATATTATTCTAGCACAAATTCAAATGAAAAAAATAAATTTTTTACCAATAATAGGAATTTTAACATTGCTATTTTTGTTTTCATGCGATAATGAGCCTATTGATTCTACAGTAAATTTAAATCCTGTAACTCCATCATTGCCCATTTCCTTCAAAGTTTCGTTTAGTGGTCAAACATACACTACTTCTCTAGCTAGCGCTGTTTTTATTGATGGCCATATTGTTATCAATGCATTTAGAGGTGATGAACTAGAATCTTTTTCGATGGATATCATTGGAAATTCTCTTGGTGATTATCCAACAAATGAAAATGTAATTGCATATAGGGCTTCTGTTGCAGCGCCATTGTTTATTAGTGTTAACCCAGCAGATGAAGTATCAGATACAGGTAAAATTTCGATCACATCGATAAATGTTGTAAATAAAAGGATTTCTGGAAGTTTTAATTTTACAGGCTATAGCAACGACGGATCAGTAACGTCAACAAAAGAATTTACCAATGGAGTATTCACCAATATTCCATACACAACTAATTAATTAAAATGATACAAAGGATATAATCCGCAAGTTTGCGGATTTTTTTATGGCATGCATTTTGTCTTTTTTTATGTATGCAACGAATTAATAGGCTATACATCGATTTTAATTTATAGTGAACTTTACATGTAGTACATTTGTTGAATTATTTAAGAAATTAATGTCATTTTGACTTACAAGAATATATGTCACACCAAAAAATATTTACTCTAGACAATCTGTCACTTCAAGATTTTGGTTCAGATGCAGAATTAATTCCGCTTCTTACTCCAGAGGATGAAGAAGAAATGAATAATGAAGAATTACCAAACAACTTAGCAATATTACCTCTTCGAAATATGGTATTATTTCCAGGTGTTGTTATACCCATAACTGCAGGCAGAGATAAATCGATTCGGTTAATAAACGAAGCCAATGCAGAAGGGAAAATCATTGGAGTAGTAGCTCAAAAAAATGAAGAAGATGAAGACCCTACTAAAAATGATATTCACAAAATAGGAACTGTTGCCAAAATTTTACGGGTACTAAAAATGCCAGACGGAAATGTAACCGTTATCCTTCAAGGTAAAAAGCGTTTCGAAATAGATACCGTAATTACGGAAAATCCATATATTAGGGCAGAGGTGAAAGAAGTATCTGAAAAGAGACCTAGCAAACACGACACAGAGTTTGTGGCGATTGTAGATTCTATAAAAGAATTAGCCATTCAAATTATCAAAGAAAGTCCGAACATTCCTAGCGAAGCTACTTTTGCGATTAAAAATATTGAAAGTCAATCGTTTTTGATCAATTTTGTAACTTCTAATATGAATTTATCTGTTAAAGAAAAACAAGATTTATTAGCAGTTAATGCATTAAAAGAAAGAGCATTAGAAACACTTCGATATATGAATATCGAACTGCAAAAATTAGAATTAAAAAACGATATACAATCTAAAGTTCGTTTTGATTTAGACCAACAGCAAAGAGAATATTTTCTTCATCAACAGATGAAAACCATTCAGGAAGAATTGGGTGGTGTGTCTCAAGAAGAAGAGTTGGACGAAATGCGCCAAAAAGCGAAAACCAAAAAATGGGATGAAAAAACCAAGAAGCATTTTGAAAAGGAATTGTCAAAAATGCAACGAATGAATCCACAGGCACCTGATTTTGGAATTCAAAGAAATTACTTGGAATTGTTTTTAGATTTACCTTGGAACGAATATTCGAAAGATAATTTTGATTTAAAGCGCGCTCAAAAGATTTTAGACAAAGATCATTTTGGCTTGGAAGATGTTAAGAAACGAATGATTGAACATTTGGCAGTTTTAAAATTGCGAAACGATATGAAATCGCCGATAATTTGTTTAACAGGTCCTCCTGGAGTGGGAAAAACTTCTATTGGAAGGTCGGTTGCCGAAGCTTTAGGAAGAGAATATGTTAGAATTTCTTTAGGGGGATTGCGAGATGAGGCTGAAATACGAGGACACAGAAAGACATATATTGGCGCAATGCCTGGAAGGATTATTCAAAGCTTGAAAAAAGCAGGAACTTCCAATCCAGTGTTCGTTTTAGATGAAATAGATAAATTATCCAATAGTCATCAAGGCGACCCTTCGTCAGCATTGTTAGAAGTTTTAGATCCAGAACAAAACAATTCTTTCTATGATAATTTCCTAGAAATGGGATATGATTTATCTAAAGTAATGTTCATTGCAACATCCAATACCATGTCAGCAATACAACCTGCTTTGATTGATAGAATGGAAGTAATAAAAATGTCTGGTTATACCATTGAAGAAAAAATTGAAATTGCAAAGCAACATCTATTTCCAAGACAATTAAAAGAACATGGGTTGTCATCAAAACAATTAACTATTGGTAAAAAACAACTAGAAAAAATAATTGAAGGGTATACACGAGAATCAGGGGTTCGAGGTCTTGAAGCAAAAATTGCTCAAGTGATTCGTCATGCAGCTAAGTCTATTGCTATGGAGGAACCATACAATACCAAAGTAACAGATGGTGACATTATAGAAGCTCTAGGAAATCCAAGATTAGAAAGAGACAAATACGAAAACAACGATGTTGCAGGTGTGGTAACAGGTCTAGCATGGACATCAGTAGGAGGAGATATACTATTTATAGAATCTTTAATTTCTCCAGGTAAGGGCAGTATGACTATAACTGGAAATTTAGGTACAGTCATGAAAGAATCGGCAACAATTGCCTTAGAATATATTAAAGCGAACACTGAATTGTTGGGATTAGACTCTGAAACATTGTCTAAATATAATATACATCTTCATGTTCCAGAAGGAGCGACACCTAAGGATGGTCCTAGTGCCGGAATTGCTATGTTGACTTCATTGGTGTCAGTTTTGACTCAAAAGAAAATAAGAAAAAGCCTTGCCATGACTGGTGAAATAACGCTGCGTGGAAAAGTACTGCCAGTAGGAGGTATCAAGGAAAAGATTTTGGCAGCAAAACGTGCTAATATCAAAGAAATCATTTTATGTCATGAAAACAAAAGTGATATTGATGAAATAAAACCTGAATATGTTGAAGGACTAACGTTTCACTATGTCAAGGAAATGAGTGAAGTTCTAACAATAGCAATAACAAATCAGAAAGTTAAGAATGCTAAAAAATTGTAATAAAGAGCGGCTAATTATTTTAGCCGTTTTTTTTATTAAAAAATAATATCTTCGCATTTGCGTTATACTTCATAGAAACTGCTTCTGTAAACATGATTAAAAATAATATTTATTGTATCCTTTTTTTATTTAGTGCTGTAACCTACAGTCAAATAGGAGGAAAATCAGTTTATCAGTTTCTGAATTTAGTTACTTCACCCCGACAAGCGGCACTTGGTGGTAAGACGATTACCATATACGATTATGATGTTAATCAAGCCAATTTTAATCCAGCCACAATCAATGAGGAAATGAACAACCGATTGGCTATCAATTATGGGAATTATCATGGAGAGGCAACATACGGAACAGCTTCCTATGCATACACTTTTGATCGTCATGTTCAAACGTTTCAAGCAGGGGTCAATTATATCAATTATGGACAGTTTGATGGGTATGATGAAAACGGAGTTCAGACCTCAAGTTTTACTGGTAGTGAAATTGCTCTGAATTTTGGATATTCCTATAATGTTCCTAATACCGATTTATATATTGGTGCAAGCGGAAAATTGATTTCATCTACATTAGAAAGTTACAATTCGTTTGGTGGAGCCATTGACATTGGCGGATTGTATATTGATGAAGTTAATGAGGTTAATTATGCCTTGGTAATTAGAAATGTTGGAACCCAATTTACAACGTATTCAGGTACCAATGAAAAATTACCAATGGAAATCATGGCAGGAATTTCGCAGCAAGTAGAAAATGTTCCTATTCGTTGGCATCTTACTTTAGAAAATTTGCAACAATGGAAAATAGCATTTTCAAATCCCAATAGAGCGGTAAATAGTTTGGACGGTGGAACCACAGAAGAAAAAGTCTCTTTTTTCAATAATGCTTTACGACACCTGATTGTTGGCGCAGAACTATTCCCCACTAAAAGTTTTAATATTCGACTTGGCTATAATTTTAGAAGAGGCGAAGAATTGAAATTAGTAGAGCAACGTAATTTCTCTGGAATTTCATTAGGTTTTGGTCTTAAAATGGGCAGACTCAAGTTCGATTATTCGTATTCACGATACACATTAGCAGCAAATACAAGCTTATTTGGTTTGACTATTAATTTTAATGATAGATAAATGGGTTACAATAATTATGAGGAGGGTAGTACTGATGTCTTAATTCGTTTCTCTATTTTTGTAATTTCAAATTCTGTTTATACTTAAAGCTTACGAGCCACAAAACATATGAAAAAAATAACCATAGCAATTGACGGTTTTTCCTCAACAGGTAAAAGTACTTTAGCCAAACAACTTGCTAATAAGTTAGGCTATGCATATGTAGATACTGGAGCAATGTATCGAGCTGTAACTTTATTTGCTATGCAAAATGGATGTATTAGTTCAGATTTTTTTGACAAACAAACACTAATTAATAGTTTACCATTTATCAATTTACAGTTTAATTACAATCCTGATTTAGGTTATGCTGAAATGTATTTGAATGAGACTAATGTTGAAACAGAAATCCGGACTATTGAGGTTTCTAATTTTGTGAGTAAGGTTGCTGAAGTTTCAGAAGTGCGAGCTAAGTTGGTGCAACAACAACAGAAAATGGGGAAAAGAAAAGGAATTGTGATGGATGGTAGGGATATTGAGACGGTTGTTTTTCCTGATGCTGAACTTAAAATTTTCATGACTGCAAGTCCAGAAACTAGAGCGCAACGACGTTTTGATGAATTGCAAGCCAAAGGACAAGATGTGTCATTTGAAGAAGTTTATAAAAACGTTCAAGAGCGGGATTATATAGACACCCATCGTGATGATTCTCCTTTAGTTAGGGCTTCCGATGCCATAGAAATTGACAATTCTAATCTCTCTAGAGAAGAACAATTTGATGCGGTTTTGTCATTGGTAGACCAAGTAACTAAAAAGGCATAATTTTTTGTTTATCTCGTTTTTAATAGTAGATTTACATTCTATTTTTATTAAAAACCAACTCGAGGCGTAGCCGAAATGTACGGAGGCGAAGCGAAATAAAACAAAATTTTATGAATATTAAGTATAGATTGACAGTAATGAGCTTTCTACAGTTCTTCGTTTGGGGAGCTTGGTTGATTACAGTTGGGAATTATTGGTTTGCAACCAAACAATGGAGCGGTGCCGAATTTGGCGCTATCTTTTCTACTTTAGGACTTTCTTCTATTTTAATGCCTGCACTTACAGGTATTATTGCGGATCGTTGGATTAATGCCGAAAAATTATACGGAATACTTCATGTTTTAGGAGGTTTGGCTTTGGCATATATTCCTCAGGTTGATAATCCTACGAGTTTCTTTTGGGTAATATTTGTTGCTATGTTGTGTTACATGCCGACCATCTCTCTGTCAAATTCTATCGCTTATAACATATTGAAAAACAACAAGTTTGATGTAGTAAAAGTATTTCCTCCAATTCGTGTATGGGGAACAATTGGTTTTATTATTGCCATGTGGATTACCAATTTGTCTGGAAATAAAGCTTCAGCAAATATGTTTTATATTGCTGCTTTTTCTGCTGTAATATTAGGAGTTTATTCTTTTACGCTACCAAAATGTCCCCCTCAAAATTTAAATTCTAAAGATGCTTCTCTGATAGAATCCTTAGGATTGAATGCTTTTAAGTTATTTGGAACGTATAAAATGGCTTTATTCTTTATATTTTCGATGTTTTTAGGAGGTGCTTTACAATTAACAAACATGTATGGAGATATTTATTTATCTGAATTTGCGAATGTGCCAGAATATGCAGATTCATTTGTGGTAAAATATTCTACTATTATCATGTCCATTTCTCAAATATCTGAGACCTTATTCATTTTGGCAATTCCTTTCTTCTTGAAACGATTCGGAATCAAACAAGTGATGCTGATATCAATGTTGGCTTGGGTATTGCGTTTCGGATTATTTGCCTACGGAAATCCAGTAGAAGGCTTGTGGATGATTATTGTATCTTGTATTGTTTACGGAATGGCGTTTGATTTCTTTAATATTTCAGGCTCATTATTTGTTGAAACTACAACCGATTCTAAAATTCGTTCTAGTGCACAAGGTTTATTTATGATGATGACCAATGGGTTTGGAGCCATAATGGGAAGTTCAATAAGTGGATATTTAATAGATACCTATTTCACCCATGAAGGTGTTAAAGATTGGCACACTATCTGGTTGACCTTTGCCATTTACGCATTGGTAATCGCTGTCTTTTTTGGAATTATGTTCAAACATAAGCACGATCCGAATGCAGTGGAAAATGTGAGTCATTGATATTATTTTAATTCTATAAATTTAACCCTTTCAGTATCTAAATTCTTGAAAGGGTTTTTATTTGAATCTTAATTTAGCTTCCAAAAAAATATCTTCTGCTTTTTTCTACTTTTCCACATTCTTTTTTCAACTAACTATTTGTAAATAAACAAAAAAGAATTACTTTTGCACACCTTTTGGCGGAGAAGTGTTTCCATTAGGTATCAACTAATTAAAATCAACAACTTCTGTTATTTTCATCGCATCAAGAAACACAGAGAAAGCAGAATACAAATTTTTTATCAGCATGTCTGAATTATTAAAATCACAAGAAGAGTTTTTAACTAACTTTAACTGGCACAATTTCCAAGAAGGAATTGACGCTGTAGATGAAAAAAACTTACAAGAATTTGAAGAGTTAGTTTCGAAAACTTTTATTGACACGGATCAAGAAGAAGTAGTAGAAGGTGTAGTTGTTAGAATTACTGACAGAGACGCAATCGTTGACATCAACGCAAAATCGGAAGGTGTTATTTCTTTGAATGAATTCCGTTACAACCCAAACTTAAAAGTGGGTGACAAAGTAGAAGTATTAATTGACATCCGTGAGGACAAAACAGGTCAATTAGTATTATCACACAGAAAAGCAAGAACAATTAAATCTTGGGATAGAGTTATTGCCGCTAATGAAAGTGGAGAAATAGTTCAAGGTTTCGTTAAATGTAGAACTAAAGGAGGTATGATTGTTGACGTTTTCGGAATTGAGGCGTTCTTACCTGGTTCACAAATTGACGTGAAACCAATCCGTGATTACGATGTATATGTGAACAAAATGATGGAATTCAAAGTGGTAAAAATCAACCACGAATTCAAAAACGTTGTTGTGTCCCACAAAGCGCTTATTGAAGCAGATATTGAAGTACAGAAAAAAGAAATCATTGGTCAATTACAAAAAGGACAAGTATTAGAAGGTGTGGTTAAAAACATTACTTCTTATGGTGTGTTTATTGACTTAGGTGGTGTTGACGGATTAATCCACATTACTGACCTTTCTTGGTCAAGAATCAATCACCCAAGTGAAGTTCTTGAATTAGATCAAAAATTAAACGTAGTAATCCTTGATTTCGATGATGAGAAAACAAGAATCCAATTAGGTTTAAAACAATTAAACGCTCACCCTTGGGATGCTTTAGATGCTAAATTAACTGTTGGCGATAAAGTAAAAGGTAAAGTAGTTGTAATCGCTGATTACGGTGCATTTATTGAAGTAGCTGAAGGTGTTGAAGGTTTAATCCACGTTTCTGAAATGTCATGGTCTACGCATTTGCGTTCGGCTCAAGATTTCGTAAAAGTGGGTGATACTGTGGAAGCGGTTATCTTAACTCTTGACAGAGACGATCGTAAGATGTCATTAGGTATTAAGCAAATGACTCAAGATCCATGGACAGACATCACTGCTAAATACCCAGTAGGTTCTAAACACACAGGAATCGTTAGAAACTTTACCAACTTTGGAATTTTCGTAGAATTAGAAGAAGGAATTGATGGATTAATCTACATCTCTGACTTGTCTTGGACTAAGAAAATCAAACACCCATCTGAGTTTGTAAATGTTGGTGAAAAATTAGACGTTGTAGTATTAGAATTGGATGTTGACGGACGTAAATTATCTTTAGGTCACAAACAAACCACTGCTAATCCTTGGGATCAGTACGAAGATTCATTCGCTGTTGGAACGATCCATACAGGTGAAATCTCTGAAATCGTTGACAAAGGAGCTACAGTAGAATTTGGTGATGATATCGTTGCTTTCATTCCTACGCGTCACCTTGAAAAAGAAGACGGAAAGAAATTGAAAAAAGGTGATACAGCTGATTTCAAAGTAATCGAATTCAACAAAGAATTTAAAAGAGTTGTTGCTTCTCATACCGCTATCTTCCGTGAAGAAGAAGAGAAAAATGTGAAAGCTGTTGCTGAAACAGTTTCATCTAACAATGCACCTGCTGCAACCTTAGGTGATAACAATGATATCCTTGCTGGTTTGAAAGCCAAAATGGAAAAAAGCGAGAAAAAGAAATAATACTTTTTCTTCTTAAATATTGAAAGTCCTCCCTTGAAAACGGGAGGACTTTTTTTTAAACATTATTGTAATTATATTTTGAAGTTCTTTTTAAGGTGAAATAGCTTTCTTCGTAATGACCAATATAAATAATGGACTTAGATGCATTACTAATTAAAAAAGCCCTTCTAATATTAAAACTTAGAAGGGCTTTTTTTAGTTTATAAGTTATACTAAAACGGATCAGACCATTTTTTATCGGTATAAACATTGGTTCCTGATAGTGTTTTTAAAAAGGCAATCAATGCATTGACTTCAGTAGCATTTAGATTGAGTTGCTGCCCAAAACCATTAGGCCTCAATTTTGGATCTAAATTGGTGTTTCCTGGTGCAAGATTAATAGTTCCATAATGACCAATTACCGTTTGCAATGTAGTGAATACCCCAGTATGCATCATTGGTCCATTTGTTGTGCCATCAGTTTTAACCAAATCTCTTAACGAAGGTGATCTGGTATTTGTAATGTCAATTCCAGTTCCGTTTAAAACACCAATAATTCCGTTATTACCAGAATTTGGATTAATGTCAAATTCGGGAGCAGCATGGCATCCTGCACAACCAACACCACCACCAATTCTGGAACCTGTAGCATTAAATTGAGGCGGAGTTAGAAATAAATTTTTTCCTTGATTTTCCTGCATTGTAAAATTTGCAAAAGGTTGGTTTTCGTTGCTAACTAAAGCCCTTCCGGCATCATATTTAGAGTCAAAAGATTGTATACTTCTAATAAATTGGGCTAAAGAAGTTTGAATTTTAGCTTCGGTAATGGTTGTACTTCCATAAGCAAATTGAAATAATTCCCGATAATACCCTATGTTTTGCAATTTTGAAATTAAACTAGAAAAATTTTCATCTCCATTTGTACCACTAAACCCCATTTCGATATGGTTTTCTACGGGCTGGGTGGTTTGTACTTCTAGACTAGTTGCTCTTTCGTCCCAAAAGAATTTAGTTTCATTGGCGAATCTCGAATTAATCAATCTCATAGCATGTCGGGTTGTAGTTCCATTAACACCTGTACTTGCTATGTTGCCATCACTAAATGCGTTGGCTTGTTGGTGACAAGATGCGCAGGAAATAGTATTGTTTGCCGATAAATTTTTATCGTAAAATAAAACCCGGCCTAATGTGGCAACTTTATCATTTATAGGATTTCCGTTGGTATTGTCTTTGGTAATATAACTCGGAATAGTCTGATTCGCATAATTTGATAAATTTTCTAAATCAATTTTAGTGCCAAAAGCTGACTCAACATTAGGATAAGTTATAGTTACAATATTTTCATAATTGTCATCTTCAGAATTACAAGAAATTACAAAGAAGTAAATTGCACTGAGTAAAATTATTTTTTTGGTCATAATTAGTTAGATTTTGGTTTTATTTTGAGGTTTTTGTCTTATAAGACTTTTATAGACGTAAAAGGTTTAATTGATTTAGAAGATTTTTTTCAAACCACAATTATTGTTATATTTGACCGACATAAAAAAACAAAATCTTTATGAAATTATTAGAAGGAAAAGTTGCTATTATCACTGGTGCAAGTCGTGGAATCGGTAAAGGAATCGCTGAAGTTTTTGCAAAACATGGAGCCAATGTGGCGTTTACTTACAGTTCATCTGTAGAATCGGCTTTAGCATTAGAAGAAGAATTAAATGATATGGGCGTAAAAGCTAAAGGATACCAATCGAATGCTGCCGATTTTAATCAAGCACAAACATTTGTAGATGCTGTTTTGGCTGAATTTGGCACAATAGATATTTTGATTAACAATGCTGGAATAACAAAGGATAATTTATTAATGCGAATGTCAGAAGAAGATTTTGACAAAGTAATAGAAGTGAATCTGAAATCGGTATTCAATATGACCAAAGCGGTTCAAAAAACGTTTTTAAAACAACGCGCAGGTTCTATCATCAATATGAGTTCGGTAGTAGGAGTAAAGGGAAATGCAGGTCAGACTAATTATGCTGCTTCCAAGGCTGGAATTATTGGATTTACCAAATCGGTAGCTTTAGAATTAGGTTCTAGAAACATTCGCTGCAATGCAATTGCTCCTGGATTTATTGAAACTGAGATGACCGCAAAATTAAATGATGATGTGGTTCAAGGTTGGAGAGATGGAATTCCTTTGAAACGAGGGGGAACTTCTGAAGATGTTGCCAATGCTTGTTTGTTTTTAGCATCAGATATGAGTGCTTACATAACAGGACAAGTATTGAATGTTGATGGTGGAATGCTAACCTAAATTAAAAAAATTAATGATTTAAGAATTTAAAGATTTTCTAATAATTACTATTTATAATTTTTCCGATTATTAAATTTTTTAATCTTTAAATTAAAAAATAAATGACAACAAACACTTTTCTATTAGTATTTCTTTCTTTAATTCTAGCAAGTGTTTTATCATATTATCAGTATTTTTATAAAGCTAAAAACAAGTCTAAAGTAACTTTGTTTTTGGCTTTATTGCGTTTTATATCCATTTTTGGGATTTTACTTTTGTTGATTAATCCAATTATTTCTAGGAAGACTTTAGAAACTATAAATACACCACTGCCTATAGTTGTAGATAATTCTAATTCTATAGTCGATTTGAAAGCCAATGCTGTTGCTCTAGAATTGTATAAAAAATTATCAGAAAACAAAGACTTACAAGACAAGTTCAACGTACAAACCTATAGCTTTGATACGGAGTTTGAAAGTGCCACAACATTTAATTTTAAAGGAACACAGACTAATCTTGATGCAGTTGCAAAAAGTTTAAAAAGTATTCATAAAAGTACTATATATCCCACTGTTTTGATAACAGACGGAAATCAAACTGAAGGGAACGATTATGTGTATAGCTTTGATAGTAACAATAAAGTCTATCCATTAATCGTTGGGGATACTACTACTTTTCTGGATTTAAAAGTCAACCAGTTAAACGTCAACAAATATGCTTTCCATAAGAATAAATTTCCAGTAGAAGTGTTTTTACAGTATTCAGGGACTAAAAATACAAATGCCAATTTTACTATTTCACAAGGAAATTCAGTTCTAACAAGGCAAACGATTACCTTTTCTCCTTCAAAAAAGTCGGCTATTGTAAACGTATTACTTCCAGCTGATAAAGTGGGATTACAAATTTTCAAAGCTTCTATTTCATCTAAAGAACAAGAGAAGAACATATACAATAATACCAAAAATTTTGCAGTTGAAGTTATCGAGCAAAAAACAGCAATAGCTATTGTATCAGCAATAAATCATCCTGATATTGGGGCATTAAAACGAGCGATTGAAAGCAATGCACAACGAAAAGTAACTGTCGTTAAACCTAATGAAATCAAATCTTTGCAAGAATATAATGTTTTGATTTTATACCAACCAACAGCAGAATTCAAATCGGTTTTTGAAAATAATAGAGTGGCAGGTTTAAACACTTTTATAATTACTGGAGTCAACACCGATTTTACTTTTTTAAACCAAGTGCAAAACAATCTGGTGTTTAGAATGAGTAATCAAAAAGAAGATTATTTGGCAAGCTTTAATCCACAATTTAATTTGTTTGCAATAGAAGATATTGGTTTCGAGCAGCTTCCACCGTTGCAAAATGCTTTCGGGACCGTTATAATAAACAATAATTTATCTGTTTTGTTATCGTCAAAAATTAGAAATATTGATACCAATGCACCATTGTTGGCCTTTTCAGAAAATCAAGGAAAACGCGCTGCATTTTTGTTAGGAGAAAACAGTTGGAAATGGAGAATGCAGTCCTACCTAAGCCATCAGTCATTTGAAAAATATGATATTTTTATTAGTAAAATCATTCAGTTTTTGGCTTCAAATGACACAAAAAAATCTTTGGTGGTCAATCATGAACTTTTTTATAATTCGGGAGAAGCTATTGAAATTTCAGCTCAGTATTTTAATAAAAATTATGAGTTTGATGAAAAAGCTCGTTTGACAATTGCGATAACAAATAAAAATACGAAAGCAACCAAGAAGTATGATTTTCTGAAAACAAATAATGCCTTCAAAGTCAATCTTGATGGACTTTCGGCGGGAAAATATACTTTTGTAGTTAAAGAATTGAATTCAAATACTGCTTATAACAGCTATTTTGAAATTTTAGATTTTGATATTGAGAAGCAATTTGTCAATCCTGATGTGAATAAGCTGAATCAATTGGCATCGCAAACCCAAGGCAAAGTGTATCATCCAAACCAAGCGGATGAATTAATTAAGTCGCTATTAGAGAATGATAGCTACAAACCAATTCAAAAGGCAATAGTAAAAAAAACACCCTTAATTGATTGGGTTTGGCTATTACTTTTAATAGCTATTACTCTATCATTAGAATGGTTTATTCGTAAGTATAATGGCTTACTCTAGAAAGCAAGGAATCATTTTTGATAGTTCGTATTTTTCAATAGGTCTGATGCAGTTTGATAATAAGATATGGTTTCTTCCACTAAATCGTTTCGTGTTTTTTTTAAGGGTACTTCATCATAATACAGTTGGAAATTTGAGCCTAGTTTTGGGTTTTTAATTTGGTTCAAATGGAATTGTTTCACTTGCTGTTTAGGTGAAAGAATCGTCAAAATAGAGTCTTTTATTAGACCTAAATTTTGATAAGTTGCAATTAAAGCTCTTGGTTTGTAGTTGTCTTTTAACACATCTTGCCCAAAAAATTTGCTTTGATACTTAAAATTAAATAAACCAAACAAAGTGGGCATTACATCTATTTGAGACATGAGTTGATTCACTTGTTTAGGTGCAATAAAACTTGGGCTGTATATCATAGCAGGAATGCGATATTTGTCTAGCGGAAGTTCTGTTTTCCCTGCACTCGAAGCACAATGATCTGCTAGAATTACGAAAACGGTATTAGTAAACCAAGGCTGTTTTCTTGCCATTGTAAAGAATTGCTTCAAGGCATAGTCGGTATATTTTATTCCACCTTCGCGAGATTTTGAATCGCCAGGGATATCAATTTTATGTTTAGGATACGTAAAAGGTCTATGATTGCTCACTGTCATAATATGATTGAAAAAAGGTTTACCTTTTTCAGCTTCATGATTCATTACCTTTATCGCTTTGTTGTACATGTCTTCATCACAAACGCCCCAAATATTTTGAAACGTAATTTCATCGGGTTGGAATGCTTTTTTATCTACAATTTCATAACCATTTCCTGAGAAAAAATCTTGCATATTATCAAAAAAAGCATCTCCCCCGTACATGTATTTTACAGCATATCCTTTTTGTTTAAATATATTTCCAGTAGAGAATTTATTTTTGTTGTCTTTACGTTTTATGACGCTTTCACCAGCAGTTGGGGGTAGACACAACGTAACAGCTTCAAGACCTCGAACGGTTCTGTTTCCTACGGCGTAAAGATTCGTGAAAAGTAAACTTTTGGTTGCCAAGCTATCCGTAAAAGGAGTAAGATTTTTAGAATTACCTTCCATTTTTAAAAATTCCGCACTGTAACTCTCAATGGTTATGAGAACCACATTTTTGTGTAATTCAGCCGAATTACTTTTTATGTTTCGCACGAGATTTTTGCCGTAAGTATCAGGAATTTGCTGATGCAGTAATTCAAACGCCTTTTTTTCTGGAATAGTTTTATAAAATTTAAAATAGTCCAATTCATTATTTATGAAAGCCAAATAGAACTTGTAAATACCATTAGCTTGCAATTCATTGGCGAAGATATTTGTAGATTTCTCCTTGGTAGCCAGATAGGGAATGGCTACAAATGACAAACACAACAATAGCAAATAGAGGATTGATAATTTAATTTTCTCTGAAAATGAAGGAATATTTTCGATGTAGTATTTTGATTTTTTTACAACAAGATAACTGATCAATCCCGAAACAATAAATAAACCTGTAAATATTGGAATAACCGGATAGGATTGCATAATGTTTCCAATGACTTCATTGGTGTAAACTAAATAGTCTACGGCAATAAAATTATAGCGAACGCCAAATTCATTCCAGAAAAAGTATTCGCTAATAGCATTTTGAATTATGATGATTACAAATAAGAAAACGACAAAACTAAAAAGCCAAAATCGAATGAACTTACGATATTTTGGAAGAAAAAGAAGTAATCCAAAAAGGATGGTTTTGATAGCAATAAAACTTTGACCTACTTCTGGGAGAGAACCCCCATATTCATTGAGAATGGTGTTCCCAAAATAAACATACAAAAAAAGTGAAATTAGGAAACCAAAAATGATGTAGCCAAAAGGTTTCGAATATTTAGAATTTGAGATAAAAATGAGATAAAGCCATAAAAAGCCTGATGCTATTATAAAAACAAAAATATCAGATAGCAATCCTAGAAAAAAAATGGAGATAATACTACCAAAATCAAAAGAAGATTGCGTAATTGGATGAAAAAGTAGTGCAATTCTTAAGATAAAACTTATTGAAAGATATAAAAGCGCTAGTGTATAAAAAGGAGACAGTTTTTTTACAAATGACATGGAATTTAGTTTTTACAAAAGTAAGTAATTTAGTTGCATCTGTTTCTTAATGACTTGAACTAATGTTGTAGTAATAAAGTAGGGTTTTCTAGTATTTAAATGTTCTTAAGAAGACGAAGTTTTTTTCTGTAATGTATACATAAAACAAACTCAGCTAGTTTTTATTTTTTAAGTTTTAAAGACTTTATATATTTTATATAAGAATAACAATATTCTATTTCTTGTATTTAACTTATCATTTTGTCATAAAATTTAGCTTGAGTTTAATTACCTTTGAGTTAGTGAATTTTTAACTAGATAAGAGTACATGGATATCAATAAATTAAAAGAGCAATTGCAAACGGAAGTTGACACTGCTTTTTTGTATGAAAGTATTGCTGCAATTCAATCGGATGAAAATTTATCAAGAGTTTTACAAAGTTTGGCAGAAATTGAGAAAGGACATGCCCAACACATGTTAGAAAAAGTATTAGGTTTTGATTCGACTTACACGATGCCTCAACCTTCTTCAAGGGCTAAATTTCAGTTGAAACTAGGTAAACTATTTGGATACAGTTCAATTATCAGTAATCTTTCAAGTATAGAGAGGCAGTTTGCTGTTAATGCTATAAAAAATAAAATTGAAAATGGCGAAAAACCAACTGGTTTTGAGCACAATCATCTCAATATTATTGAAGCAGTCAACAGTAATGCTGCTCTAAACGTTTCAGGAGGTTTATTGTCTAAATTTGAAAGTCGACACAAATCAGTTGGTGGGAATGCACTTCGAGCTGCGGTTTTAGGCTCAAATGATGGTTTAGTTTCCAATATGAGTTTGGTTATGGGCGTTGCTGGTGCCGCAGTTTCTAATAACACTATCTTATTAACGGGAATTGCAGGACTTTTAGCTGGAGCAATTTCAATGGCTCTAGGCGAATGGCTTTCTGTACAAAGTTCGAGAGAATTAAATCAAAGACAAATTGATTTAGAGACTGAAGAATTGGAAGCCTCACCCGAGGAAGAAAAGAAAGAATTGATTTTATTGTATCAAGCCAAAGGGATGAGCGTTGAAGAAGCTAAGAAACTGGCCGAAAAAGCTTTTGAAAACCCGCAAACAGCAATTGATGCAATAATCAAAGAAGAGCTTGGAATTGATAAAGAGGAATTGGGCGGCTCAGCCTGGGAAGCAGCTATTGCCTCTTTTATTTTATTTGCCATTGGCGCCATTATTCCATTATATCCATTCATGTTTTTAGATGGGAAAAATGCTATTTTTCTAAGTATTGGAAGTAGTGTTGTGGGGCTTTTTGGCATTGGAGCCGCAATAACTTTATTAACTGGCAAAAGTGTTTTGTTTTCAGGATTTAGACAAGTAGCATTTGGATTAGCAGCTGCAGCTATTACCTACGGAATAGGTTCGTTAATAGGTGTTTCATTGGCGGTATAAAAATAAATAACAAATAAAAAAAAGAATTATGAACGACGCGCATTTACACATGGTTGTAAACCATTTTCCAATTATTGGAACTATTTTTGGATTAGGTATTTTAATTACAGGAATTGTTTTAAAGAATAAAACAGTTAAAACAGTTGCTTACGTTCTTTTCATTATTGCCGCATTGTTTGGGGCATTCAGTATGGGCACAGGAGAAGGTGCAGAAGAGTTAGTTGAGGATATGCCCTCTGTAGGAAAGCAAATTATTCATGAACATGAAGAACTTGCAGAAACATTTGCTTTGTTATTGTACATCATTGGCACTTTCTCAATCTTGTCAATGTATTTTTTAATAAAAAAAATAGTTTTCGAAAAATATACTTCACTACTTGTAGTTGTGCTTGCACTTGTGGCTGTATTTTTTGCTAAACAAGTAGGTACATCGGGAGGAGAAATTCGTCACACAGAAATTAGGGCCAATGCTACTGCTGTTGGAGAAGTTCAAAGTCCTTCTGGAGCAGAACAAGGCGAAAAAGAAGGAGACGATTAGAAAAAGAGTTTCAATAAAAAAAAGGAGGGTGTTAAAAAAATGACCCTCCTTTTTTTGAAAAAAAATTGTAGTATCAACTTGCAAATAACAAAATCAATAATTGGGCAACCAATATTCTAGAAATGGTCACCAAAGGATAAACAGTTGCATACGATTGATTAGGAATGTCAGAATCCAAATATTTTGTACTAAAGGCTAGCGCTGCAGGATCGGTGTAGGCCCCGCTCATTATTCCTACCAACTGATAGAAATTAAGTTTAAATATAAACCTGCTCACAAGAACCATTAAGATTAATGGGATAAACGTAATGAAACAGCCGTAATAAATCCAAAGCCAACCGTTGAATTTAATGAAATTCTCATAGAAAGCAGCTCCAGCGTGAATCCCAACGGCAGCAAAAAAGAGACAAATACCCAAGTCTTTCATAAAATAAACAGCACCATTATTTATATAAGAATGTATCACACCAACTCCTCCATACCTACTTATAAATAAAGCGGTTAAAAGTGGTCCGGCAGCAAAACCTAATTTTAATGGTACAGGAAGAGACGGAATAAAGATAGGAATAGAACCAACTATAATTCCAACAATTAAACCTCCAAATAAGGATAGAAAATCCGGTTCCAAAAGGCTTTTCTCTGAATTTCCAATTATTTTTTCAACTTCAGTAATGGCTTCTTTGTTTCCAACGATTAGTAATTTGTCACCATAAAATAATTCTAAAGAAGGCTGAGCTAGAAGTTCTAGACCAGAGCGTATAACACGGGTTACTTTCAAATCAAATTTGTTATGCAAATCCAATTCAGCTAGGGTTTTGTGAGTAGCAGATTTACGAGTAACTAAAATGTTTTTTGCTACAACATCCTCTTCAGATTCTATAAATAAATCAGTTGAAACTTTTCCAGTTAGTTCAATAAAATGGTCAACATCTTTTCGGTTTCCCACTACCATTAATACATCTTTATGATGAATTTTTGAGTCTAATGAGGGAGAGTAAACTACTTTTGAACCACTATTTTTGAGCCTTGAAATAATGATGTTATGGATGTCTAATTCTTTGTAAATCTGATAAATGCTTTTACCTGATAATTCTTGATTGGTAATTCTACACTTTTCATGAATAATCTTGTTTTCATTTGCTGATTTTTTAATCTTAAGGAATAAACTTTCTTTATGTAAATCAATTTTCAGTACCGATTTGGATAAAATAATTGTCAAAATGATTCCAAAAACACCTAAAGGATACGTAATAGCATAGGCTATCGTAGGGTCGCCAAACATTTTTGAAGGAAATTGATTTTGTATTTCCTGCAGAGTAGATTTTGCCGCTCCAAGACCAGGAGTATTTGTTACTGAACCTGACATCAAACCTACCGCATTTTCAATATCAATTTTCGCGAAATAATGAATGCAATACGTAATTATTCCACCAAGTAATACCGATCCAACTGCCAAAATATTAAAGAGTAATCCATCTTTTTTAAAGGATGAAAAGAAAGAAGGGCCCACTTGAATTCCAATTCCATATACAAAAAGGATTAGACCAAAATCCCTAGCAAAAACAAGAATACTCTCGTCCATTCTATATCCATAGTGCCCTAAAAAGAGCCCGACAAACATTACAGCAGAAACTCCTAGAGATACATTTCTAACTTTAATTCTTCCTACAAAAAAACCAACACTGATGGCAATTAATAGTACAATTAAAGACTGAGTAATATCCGGATTGTCATTCGGAGAAAACAATTTGTAAAACCAATCAAACATAATTTTATGATTTAAAGTAAATAATAGTGCAAAAGAATAACATCTTTTTTTGGGTTTATATGATAAAAATCAGCTTATTTTTTGTAAATTTAAGCTTTTAAAAATTAACTTTTTCATATTTATAAAACATCTGAAAACCCCAATAAACATTGGCTTTTTATCGAAATCGATTTCGTATCTTTTCAACTAACATGATAAAAATCAGGTTTTATACCATTAAAGAATTTTAATTTTGAGGTATAAATAAACAACTAAGAATTTTTTAAAATTAAACAATATGAAAAACATTAAAATTATTCAGGAATTACATGACTTAGGGATTACAGGGTATCATGAGGTTTCTTATAATCCGTCTTACGAAGAGTTATTTCAAGCAGAAGTTTCTCATAAAAGAAAAGGTTATGAAAAAGGAGCTTTAACCGATACAGGTGCAGTGGCAGTAAAAACAGGAATTTTTACAGGCCGTTCTCCTAAAGACAGGTATATTGTAAAAGATGATATTACAAAAGATACTATATATTGGGATGATAAAGTTAATTTCCCTACCACAAAAGAGGTTTGGGATGATTTGAAAGCACTGGTTTTAGAACAACTATCCACTTCTCCAAAATTATATGTAGTAGATGCTTTTTGTGGAACGAATGCCGATACAAGATTGAAAGTTCGTTTTATTATGGAAGTAGCGTGGCAAGCTCATTTTGTTACTAATATGTTTATCAGACCTTCTATATATGAGTTAGAAAATTTTGGAGAACCTGATTTTATTGTAATGAATGGTTCCAAAGCCACCAATCCCGATTGGAAAGAACACGGTTTGAATTCTGAAAACTTTGTTTTGTTTAATCTTACTGAAAAAATCCAAATTATTGGAGGAACTTGGTACGGTGGCGAAATGAAAAAAGGAATGTTTGCCATGATGAACTATTACCTTCCATTAAAAGGAATGGCTTCAATGCACTGTTCAGCAAACGTTGGCGAAAAAGGAGATGTAGCTGTTTTCTTTGGTCTTTCTGGAACTGGAAAAACAACATTGTCTGCTGACCCAAAACGATACTTAATCGGTGACGATGAACATGGTTGGGATGACAACGGAGTTTTTAATTACGAAGGCGGATGCTATGCCAAAGTTATCGACCTGAGTGAAAATAACGAACCAGATATTTGGCGAGCCATCAAGAGAGATGCTTTGTTAGAGAATGTTATTGTTGATGAGTACGGTGAGATCAATTATTTTGATCACTCTATTACCGAAAATTCAAGAGTTTCATATCCAATTTATCATATCAATAAAATTGTTTTACCTTCAAAAGCGGGTCATGCAAGTAAAATTATTTACCTATCCGCTGATGCTTTTGGAGTATTGCCTCCAGTTTCAATCTTAGATGAAGATCAAGCACAATACCACTTCCTTTGTGGATATACCTCAAAATTAGCTGGAACTGAAAGAGGAATCACAGAACCAGAACCATCATTCTCTCCTGCATTTGGTGAAGCCTTTTTAACGTTACATCCAACAATGTATTCTAAAACATTAATTGGAAAAATGAAAAAACACGGAGCCAAAGCTTATTTGGTAAATACGGGCTGGAACGGAACTGGAAAAAGAATTTCTCTTAAAAATACAAGAGCAATTATCGATGCCATTATTAACAGCGAAATAGATGCTGCCCCAACAAAACACATTCCATTTTTGAATTTGACAATTCCAACAGCCTTAACAGGGGTAAGCGAAGGAATTTTAGATCCAAGAGATACGTATAAAGATAAGGCAGAATGGGAACGTAAAGCCAAAGATTTATCAGCTCGTTACATCAAAAACTTCCAACAGTATACCAATACTGAAGAAGGCAAACGATTAGTAGCTGCAGGACCTCAAATTGAAGTGGCTGTTTTAAATTAAGATTGTTTAATTTCATAAATTGGTTTTTAAAAACACCTACCAGTAGTTATAAAAATTGCTAGTAGGTGTTTTTTTGTTGTTTTTTTTAAATCATTTGTTTTTTAATTTCTTTTTAAGTTATATTTGCTGCAAATAATAAAAACAATGATTTCAAATCAATTACATCACCATCATTTTACTAATTGCTCTCAAGCGATGTGTTAATGGTATGCGTGTAATTCACTATATTTTAATGACCCGTTTGAGTACTTCAAACGGGTTTTTTTATTAGTTAGTAGTGCTCAAACAAAATTTACAGAATTAAGAAAAACAAAAAACAAAAAAAATGAGTACTTTAAAAATTGCAATTCAAAAATCTGGACGTTTAAACGAAGATAGTATACAGATTTTAAAAGACTGTGGGATTTCTATAGACAATGGAAATGACCAATTAAAAGCACAAGCCACCAATTTTCCATTGGAAGTATTATTCCTAAGAAATTCAGATATTCCACAATATCTTATTGATGGAGTTGTTGATGCAGCGATTTTAGGGGATAATCTTTTAATTGAAAAGGCTAAAAATATTAAAGTAGCACAAAAACTAGGTTTTTCAAAATGCAAGGTTTCGGTAGCCGTTCCTAAAACATTTCAATACAAATCCATTAAAGATTTAGATGGAATGCGCATTGCCACTTCATATCCTAATACAGTGATTGAATATTTTAGTTCTTTTGGATTAACCGTAGACATTCACCAAATTTCAGGTTCGGTTGAAATTGCTCCTAATATTGGTCTAGCCGATGCTATTGTGGACATCGTTTCCAGTGGAAGTACATTGTTCAAGAATAATCTTAAAGAAGTGGAAGTTATTCTCAAAAGTGAGGCAGTTTTAGCAGTTTCTCCCAATATTTCTGCTGAAACGCAATCCATTTTAGACAAATTGCAATTTAGAATTCAATCGGTTTTAAAGGCACGAAATTCGAAATACATTTTGATGAATGTTCCAAATGATAAAATTGACACTATAGGTAAAATTTTACCAGTTTTGAAAAGCCTTACTGTAATGCCATTGGCAGAGAAAGGATGGAGTAGTGTGCACTCAGTAATAGATAGAGATACCTTTTGGGATGTTATCGACCAACTTAAAGAAGCTGGAGCTGAGGGGATTTTAGTTTGTCCAATTGAAAAGATGGTCCTTTAATTCTTTTAAAATGAATAAAATATACAACCCAACTACAGCAACATGGTCTAAACTTTTGAAACGACCAACGGCTAATTTCAATGATATTGAAGAAACAGTTAAAGGAATTTTTAAGGAAGTCCAAACTAAAGGTGATGAAGCAATAGCGAAATACACCTCTCTGTTTGATGGAATTTCAATAGCAAATATTGAAGTCAGCAACGATGAAATTAACGAGGCAATTGATTTAGTTTCGGTTGAACTTAAAGATGCTATTGCGTTGGCAAAATCAAATATTGAGAAATTTCATGTGGCTCAAAAAACAGCAAGAGTTTCCATTGAAACTACTGAAGGTGTGCAGTGTTGGCAAGAAAAAAGACCTATTCAAAAAGTGGGTCTATACATTCCAGGGGGAACAGCACCTTTGTTTTCAACAGTTTTAATGCTTGCCGTTCCCGCCAATATTACAGGATGTAATGAAGTAGTTTTATGTTCACCACCAGATAAAAACGGAAAAATAAATCCTGCTATTTTGTACGCCGCTCATTTATGTGGCGTTACCAAAATCTTGAAAGTGGGAGGCATTCAAGCCATTGCGGGGATGACTTTTGGCACAAAAACAATTCCGAAAGTATATAAAATTTTTGGTCCTGGAAACCAATTTGTTACTGTTGCAAAACAGTTTGCTACGCAATTTGGAGTTGCTATTGACATGCCAGCAGGACCTTCAGAATTGTTGATTGTTGCCGATGAAAGTGCCAATGCTAGTTTTGTCGCTTCTGATTTGTTGAGTCAAGCGGAACATGGTGCCGATAGTCAAGTAATTTTAGTTTCAACTTCAAAAAAAATGATGGAGGAGGTTGAGGTAGAAATCAATACTCAAATTTCAGTATTGCCAAGAAAAGCCATTGCTGAAAAAGCCATCAAAAATTCCAAATTAATATATGTTGAAAATGATGCAATTGCCTTGGATTTAATTAATGAATATGGCCCCGAACACTTTATCATTTGTAGTAAAAATGAAGAGTATTATGTTGATAATATTGTAAATGCAGGTTCTGTTTTTATCGGAAATTACACTCCAGAAAGTGCTGGGGATTATGCATCAGGAACCAATCATACCTTACCAACAAATGGGTATGCTAAGAATTATTCAGGAGTTAATTTGGATAGTTTTCAAAAAGCAATGACCTTTCAAAAAATTTCTGAGGTCGGTATTCAAAGTATAGGAAAGGCAATAGAAATTATGGCAGAAGCTGAAGGTTTACAAGCCCATAAAAATGCAGTTAGCTTGAGATTGAAAGATTTAAAAATATAAAGATTTAAAAATATAAAGATTTAAAAATGAGTTTCGATATAAATAATTTAGTCCGTAAAAACATCCAAACGATGAAACCCTATTCATCTGCAAGGGATGAGTTTAAGGATTTTGATCAAGAAATGATTTTTTTGGATGCCAATGAAAATCCATTTGAAAATGGCGTAAACAGGTATCCTGATCCGCAACAAAAAACAGTTAAAAGCGCTTTGGCTGAATTGAAGAAAGTCAATCAAAACCAAATTTTATTAGGAAATGGTAGCGATGAGGTTTTAGATTTGTTATTTCGTGCCTTTTGCGAACCCAATCGTGACAATGTAATTACCTTACCTCCAACCTATGGAATGTATGGTGTTTTGGCTAATTTGAATGCCGTTGAAAATAGAGAAGTGGTTTTGAATGAAGATTTTCAACCTAACGTTACTTCAATTTTTGAAGCTGTTGATGAAAATTCGAAAATGATTTTTCTTTGTTCACCCAATAATCCTACTGGAAATACATTTTCCAATCAAAGCATCAGTACTTTACTCGAAGAATTTAAGGGTTTAGTAATTCTTGACGAAGCGTATATTGATTTTTCAGACAAAGAAAGTTGGTTGCAGAAAATAGAGGAATATCCCAATTTAGTTATTACACAGACGCTCTCAAAAGCCTATGGAATGGCAGGAATTCGATTAGGAGTTTTATATGCCTCAGCTGCAATTATTGCAGTTTTAAATAAAATAAAACCGCCATACAATGTCAATGAATTGACGCAGCAAAAGGCTTTGACTAGAATTTTAGATACCATAAGCATTCAATACGAAATTCATTGTATAAAAGAAGAAAGAGACAAATTACTGCAACAATTACAACACATACAATATGTTGAAAAAATATATCCAACCGAAGCTAATTTTGTTCTCATAAAAGTGGATGATGCTACAAAAAGATACAATCAGTTGATAGAAAAAGGAATTGTTATTCGAAATAGAACGACACAAGCATTGTGTGAAAACACATTGCGTTTGACGATTGGTACTGCAAAGGAAAATTTAAAATTAATAGAATCACTAACCCTGCTAGGGTTTTAAACCCTAGCAGGGTTAAACTAAAAATAAAAATGAAAAAAGTATTATTCATTGATAGAGATGGCACCATGGTTTTAGAACCAAGTGACTATCAATTAGACAGTTTTGAGAAATTAGAATTTTATCCAAAAGCATTTCAGTACTTGGGTAAAATTGCTAATGAATTGGACTATGAATTGGTTATGGTTACCAATCAAGATGGCTTAGGTACCGATTCACATCCAGAAATTAATTTTTGGCCCGTTCATAATTTGATTTTGAAATCTTTTGTAAACGAAGGAGTTCATTTTGATGCGGTATACATCGACAAATCGTTTCCTCACGAAAATTTGCCTACCCGTAAACCTAAAACAGGAATGTTAACCAAATACATTGATAATCCTGATTACGATCTAGCCAATTCATTCGTTATTGGAGACAGAATTACAGATGTAGAATTGGCTAAAAATTTGGGTTCCAAAGCTATTTTTATCAATA